>JACCDO011180604.1_pt1 | contig 11053 bp, 10 predicted proteins | sample 7446101 | NCBI WGS metagenome assembly JACCDO01 (sample SAMN15323440, study PRJNA562643) | freshwater metagenome | isolation source: river surface water | place: USA:Blue River Watershed | collected 2017-08-16
GAAAACAGACGACAAATTTGTAAATATGAACTATTTCCTGATTTAAAACCGAGACGTTTGCTTGCTAAGTTCTGTATCCAACGATGAAGATGAGCTACGTTCATATTAATTAAGATTAACTTGCGGTTCAATAATCTTCTTGGTCATTACAGCAATGTAATAGTTTTAAAAGTAATTCGGGTGCATATAAATACCCAATTTCCTGATTTAAAACCGAGACTACTGATGAGTTCATTGTGTGAGAAGGTAATACAAGAAAGAAATACAAGAAAGTAATTTACCTTCTCACACAATGAACTCATCAGTAGTCTCGGTTTTAAAAATCAGAAATTGTTGGTTGGGTATTTATTACATGCACCCGAATTACTTAACTACTACATTGCTATAATGACCAAGAAGATTCAACCGCAAGTTAATCTTAATTAATATGAACGTAGCTCATCTTCATCGTTGGATACAGAACTTAGCAAACAAACGCATGCATACGCAAGAGTCCTGACTGTATGGATATGTGCCCCTGTTGTGACAGTTTGCTTTGCAATAATTGTCTGTACATTCACGACGTCCAAAACAACGAGTGCTGACCCTTCTGTAAGTAAGTAAGTAGTGCGTAAACAGGTAGTTCTTCTCTTTGGTTGACACCACCCGGCCTTGGCAAAGCAAAGGGATTAAGAAATTTTGAAGACAAGAGTCCGCGAGTGAGCACTGTGATTCAAGAAAGATAGTTATTGGCAATGGATATGGCTCAAAAGTTAAAGAAGCTTGCCGTGTTGCAAGCGGAGGCAGCGCGTGAAGTAGCAGCTTTGAAGGAAAAGCAGCGGCTTGCCCAACAGGATTTGGATCAGGCAATGCAGACAGTGCGGATGTATCAGCAAAAGGTTCAAGATTCGTCTGTATTTGATACAAAAGAGATACAAAATCAGTTGCAAGAAGCAATGCGTGAGACTAATGAAGTAGATTCTCGAAATCGAGAAGAGATAGAGGCTGAGGAAGCAAATAAAGTAACACACGAAATAATTAATGACAATAGTAATCCACCTATATTGCCAGTTATTGAGATAAGCATAGAGGCTGATAATAGCATATTGCGTTCTGATGGTCATGTTCACGTAACATATGCTATTGATGGATTATGGCAAGATAATGACGAGATCCGACTGCTCTGTTCTTCACAGAACCCTGAGAAGCAAGTAAATTACTACAAAAGTAACGATAATGCGCCATACGAGACCGTGGAGTACACAGTGAAGCCGCAGTTAGACGCGGCGCTCGGCGGCAATAATCATATTGGATCGGTAAAGTTACAACTACCAACATTTGGTGGGATATTTAGAGTTGCATATATACGTACTGTGCGCAACAGCAGTGGTGCTGCAGTCAGCCATCACGTCATAGCCGAGTCTGATCCCTTCGTTGTTCCTGCAACAATTCGCAAACAACTCAACAAGAATAGTGCCTTGATCAAGTGCAGAACAATATATAGTCCCAAAAACACCGACTCCAAGCTTGTATATCGACAAATAGTTGAGGACTTGCGCAGCATCAAAACCATTCTTGTCGCCTTCAAACTGGACTCGCAAGAGGCGTATGAGCACCGGTATAACCGTGTCTCTGCCTGGGCTATCGAGGCATCTAACAATACACTAAAGCTAGTGATAGAAGTCGATGTCATCACTGCTGATGGCTTGAGCACCGTGTTCTTAGAGGCTGCACTAGCTGAAGACCCCGCGGTGGACATCAACATCGATGATATCAACGGTGCGCAAGTGGAAATAGATGACTTAACAAGCAGGATAGTGTGCCGATTGCCTTACAACAGGAGCATAGATACTTCCTTGCTCTGCGGGGTGGTGAGTAGTTACACTGATGGCACCGAGGAGTTGCTGCAGCAGCAGGTCGCGATGCACTGCGTATTCTGCCATAATTGTGTCAGTAAAATGGAGGTTTCTTGCATCAAAACCCTTCCTTCTGGTGTGTTTGACAACATGATGCACGACTTCATATGCTGCGAGGATGACTGCACCAGCATCCCTCTCACCAGCGCCGACGTCACAAGCCAGCCTTCGACGATGATCCTCGGCAACATCCACGTGGTGCTGCATCCCAGCAATATTAACCCGTCGAACATACTCTTGAAGTGTAAGAAGAACTCGTCGGTAATTGACTTGGTAATAGGTTACGGCGGTTTGATAGCGACTAACAGTAACAAGGGTAGCAGCAACGTGGTCATAGACGTTGACACCTGCGCGGTACTGTGCAAACGCTGTCAGAACTACCTCGGCGACGGAGTCATCAATCCCTCGAATAGCACGGAGGACGTGTTCCTCATGGACGATATACGCGACGTGCGCATTGGGTTGCACAACGTCTCGTTTCACTGGAGTGGCGCGGACAAGGTTACTAGTATAAGCACAGAGAAATGCGTGTCACGTCTTATGTGTCACTTGAGCTCTGCTCATGGCGCCACATCCTTTCGCCTGGCAATTGTGGACGGAGCTGAGGCAACAAGCTCGTCTTCTGCAATACAACACACGCACTTGTTAGTAAGGATATTGAGCAAAGACTACACGTTTTCACTGCTCCCTTCTGACGGCAAGGCGGGTGCCTCCCATGTGTTAGTACCCGGGATCAAAGTATCCTATAGCCTGGTAACGGGCGCTATCCCTAGTCACGACACCAACATATACCTGTTTCAACACGAGTACTCGCAGCTGGTGCAGTCACTTACTAGTCGAGCACCCATGTTCGGCCAAGGGATTATGAAGAACAGTGAGCTGAGCTGTTTATTGATATAAAATTTGTTTACAATTGTACACTATGTGATAATCTTGTCGCCTTCTTACTTACCTGCTCATTCAATGGTGCGGAAACCAGATATTATCCCGGCAGTCATGAGTGACCGAGACCCCATTCTCGTCGACTACTCGCACGTCTGATCCCTCGCATATCAAGGCGTGGTTGTCTTGCAGGCACACCGTGATATCTCCCGCATTTGCGTATTGAGCTTGCTTTTGTATCACCAAGTCACGGTGAGTAGTCTGATCGTAGTGCATAAATACCAAGTAAGGCAAGGCTTCGCTGCCGCGCAGGTTGGCAGCATTCCAGCTGTGTCCGCTGACGACGTCCGGGTCATCCCAGCCCTTGTAATAGGAGGTAACGATGCTCTTGCCAGTAACTATACCACCAGCGGATGAGCCTATTAACAAAAAATTTGGATACTTTTTTGCAATATTCCAAAAGTTTATTCTGTTTAAATGATATTGCAGATAAAACGTATTGCCACTTTAGTGAGTAAGTAAGTAAGTGAGTGAGTGAGTGAGTGAGTGAGTAGGGAAGTAAGTAAATAATGAACGAACCCATCAATGTAAACCATCGATGCCCCATCTAATGCATCACTTATTACCTCTTCGCTGATCTTACTATCATCAATTTCTAATAAACAAGTTTTTCTTAATCCAAATAAATCTCTTAACAGTAACATCTTTTGTTTCCCCTCATATCTTGCTCTTCTTCGTTGTTCTCCTAAGGAGCGCGTTGATGAGGGAGTAGGTGCGTATGAAGCACAAGGGATATAAACAAGCTTTCCCTTTGTATTTGCATCCTCTTCACTTTCGCCTCGTGCAGTAGCACCAGCACGAAGGTATTCATTCACAAACAATACAAATGGTGAGCTTTTCGCATAATTCGAAATTCCACTCAAGGTCGAGATACATATTGTCACGCAGTCAACGACTGTGAAAGAAACCAAGAAAAGGGCATAAAGAAGCAGTACAATCATTATGACGGGCTCCTATACCTACCCTCACCCAAGTAAACCTTTCAAGAGCTACTCTTTCGCTCTTTCTTTTTTTTTCTTCCTATCCATTTTTGGGGTGTGGACTGGTTAAGTTCTCGTTTTCGGATAATAAATACAAATAATGACATAAAACGTATAAAACTAGGCGCGGGGCGCGGTCACTCCATGTCGAAGCCCGTCGACTCCATGTTGATGGCCAGCGTCAGGTACTTCTGCATCTCCCCCTTCGACTTATAAATCGGCATATCAATGCGGTTGAAACAAGTATGAGCACGTGGAAATACCTTCACATTCTTGTCTCCTATAACGAGTAAGTGAGTGAGTGAGTGAGTAGTGAGTGAGTGAGTGGGTGGGTAAGAGAGAGAGCGCATACCGTGTAAACAGAACTTTCTTATGTTGCCGTCATTGCCTTGCAGGGCAGAGAAACCTTGTACTGGGACACCAGATGTGCCGGTGACAAACTGTAGCAGCTTGGCCTTTTGCTCTTGCTCGTACCCTCTGATGATTTCCCAAAACCATAACACAACCTTGTGACCTACAAGTGAGTGAGTGAGTTAGTGAGTGAGTAAGTGAGTGAGTGAGTAAGTGAGTAAGTGAGTAAGTGAGTGAGTGAGTGAGTGAGTGAGTGAGTGAGTGAGTGAGTACCTGAATTACCAAAGAATTCACCGGTATACTCCGTGTGTCGGAGCCAGTCATCCATGTCAATATTAGGCAATCCGTGCAGCAAGAGCTCCACCTCTTGGAAGTCAAACACCGACAACAAAGTCTCCGGAACCACGTCATAGAATCCTTTCAAGAATTCTTTGAGCTGCTCATTCACGCGGTTCATCAGTCTATATTGTAGTTGCGCTATGAGGTAGTCCGGAAGGTTACTGTTATCAACTGCCATATCCGCTCCACCTTTCACTAACGGTACTGTAACGGGCACACCTAAGTGATCCTCGGTGACCACAAACTCCAGGTACAATATGCTCACGTCGTCGAAATCAAGAAGTTCAACGAGATTCCGATATATTTGCTCGTCGATGTGCGTGATGTCCTTCAACGTGATTGGCCACCCCATCAAGTGCTTGTAAAGTGGTTGCACCTAGTGAGTGAGTGAGTTAAGTAAGAGTGAGTGAGTGAGTAAGAGTGAGCAAGAGTGAGTGAGTGAGTAAGAGTGCGTACCAAGTGTACTGGTGTAATTTGTCCATCAAACAAAGCTTTCCCTAGTAACCTGCCAGCCATATGGAAGTATTTCAAGTGGTATTCATTCGCAATCCCCGAGTTGTGGTTGATGTGCATACACATCTGATTCGCGGATGAGTAAAGAAATAGACCACAATCGGGATTGAATAACTGTTCACATACACACTCATAGAACTCTCGCGCAACACCACCCGCGTCAAGACCTGGTTCACCAATAAATTCAAATCTAAAAGTTTTTCTCAAGTCAACTTTGTCGATGCTCTCGAGGGCCTCCATGGCGTCACTCATCATGTTGCTGCGGCGCACTTTGATCTTCATATAACCTTCTTCCCATGGGATTTTTAATAAAGAAAATTGGGATTTTAACCAGTCAACTTTCTTCTGGAACGGCTCACGGGCGACGTTGGATAGTTCTTGGAAACTTATATTTGTTCCCGCCACCGACGTCTCAATCGAGTAGTCAATGGCGTTACTAAACTTCAGCTCATCTTTACCGGGATTATCGGGATGGTTTATTAGCTCACGTACAAATGCTGCACTATCAACATCAAATGGTATCTTGTGCTCCTTGTCTTGGTTGCTGTTCGAGGACTTGTTGTAACTCCAGTGAAACTTTAAATCAGGTCCTAAACAGCGCATCCAACCGTCTTTGTCGTAGTTTACACGAATAGTTTCTAATTGTTGTTGAGATAATTGAACTGGTAATTGGAAACGGATCTTTTGGCCAGGTTTTACAGTTGGAGGACAGGTTACCATGACACTATTGAATAGAAGGAGTGAATAAAAGTAAGTGGATTAGGTGAGAGAGGAAGGAGAAGGAGGTGTGTGGGTGCGTGTGAGTAGAGAGAGAGGAGAGGGAGATGTGTGGGTGCGTGTGACTAGAGAGAGAGAGAGAGAGAGAGGGAGGAGAGGGAGCATACCGTTGTCCGTTTGCAATGAGAGCAAATGATGTTCCTGGTTTCACACCTTCGGGTACAGTTACTTCAAACATTTGATGATTTGGATTAACAGAAATACTACGTCTTTCTTGTGTTGGTAATTGAAATGTAACTCTTTGCGATGGTCGGACGCCTCTGGGGCATGTCACCATTACCTCTTGCTCATTTATCATCACTCTAAATTGTTGTCCAGGTCTAATATAGGAAATGTATTAGTGATTATAGTAAATAAGTAAATGAATTGAGTTTGAACCTAACGTTTGGTGGTACATTAACTATATATGTTGATGTTTGCTGTCTTGGAGCCGTTACCACTAAACGATCTCCTTGACGCTGTCCCTCTGGACATCTAACCATCATTTGTTGCCCATTAACTAAAACAGTAAAATGCTCACCAGGTTTAACTCCACGTGGTATAGTCACAGAATAACTTTGATTCCTAGATTAGGCAATATAACCGAATAAATAAATGACAATAATTGATAATATATAATATTTACCTTGGTTGACCATGCATAGGAAATGCCCCAGGTCTCGCATCTGCAGTTGACACCGCACTGTTGCTACCACTAGACGTCGACATTGGACGCCGAGGTGGCTGGCTAGGCTGTCGAGACGACGATGACTCGCTATTACCCATCTCTACCTCAGGAGGTGTGTATGTCGGTAACTAATGATCTTCTTGAGATCTATTAATGATTTATTTTTTCTTCGGAATTTATAAATTAGGAAGACAACTAGGGTTGATTTGACTTTGTTTAATCAATATTATTTTGAGAAAGAACAAGTATTTAAGAGATGGAATAGCCAAGTTACAATAGAATCTTGTGTATTACTAGTTAATATACAAGTTTTCATTAACATTAAAAATATATTCAATTGGTTTAGATAGAATAGAATAATCTTTGTAATAAAAAGTAATTCTTGTTATCAAAAGTAATATATAATGTTTCTCTCCTTTTCTTCTTCTTCTTTTTTAAACCCTAACTTTGGGGCTGGAATTGGAGGAACCAAGACGTTTCTGAAAAAACCACTAGAAGTAGCAATGGGTGGAGGAGCAAGCAAGGCAGCTGGCGACCACGCCAAGTTCAACCAGCAATATATGCTGACTAGAGAGCTTGGCTCTGGTGCATTCTCTGTTGTTAAATTAGGAATTCATAAGACAACAAAGCATCATTCAGCGGTTAAAATTGTCAATAAGAAGAAGTTGACACCTGAAGATAATGAAGCACTTATGATGGAAATTGGCATCTTAAAGTCGCTTGATCACCCTAATATCATCAAGTATGTAATATTTTCTTATCCTTTTATTCACTTTTACTCTTATACCGTCAACATACGATCGTCACTCATTCATTCATTGCAAAATGTATACTTGTTTTTATATCATTATATTAATTATTCACTTTTTTATCTAGACTTTTTGAAACATTTGATGAAGGTAGTGAATTTTACATAGTTACAGAATTGGTTGAAGGTGGAGAATTATTTGATAGAATTGTCTCCAAAACACATTATACAGAAAAAGAAGCACGCGATTTAGTGAAATTATTTTTAGTAACGATGAACTATATGCATAAAAAGGGGATTGTTCATCGCGATTTGAAGCCAGAAAACTTATTATTAGTATCAGACAGCGATGATTCAGATATTAAAATAGCTGATTTTGGTTTTGCAAAGAAGGTAACAACTCCAATCGCTTTCTCTCTTTACTCATACCATTCCACTTACTCATTAAACTTTTTACAGGTATCTGATTTAACACCTAACGAAGTAGCATGTGGTACACCTGGCTATGTTGCACCTGAAATATTACGTGGTGATCAGTATGGTACCGAAGTAGATATATGGAGTATGGGTGTTATTACATACGTATTACTTGCAGGATATCCACCATTTTATGATGAAGATCAAAAGAAATTATTTAAAAAGATTAAGAATGGTACATACTTTTTCCATCAAGATTACTGGGCCAATACATCTCCTGACGCAATTGATTTAATCAAACGAATGTTATGCGTTGATCAAAAAGAGCGTGCAACTGCCGAACAGTTATTAAGTCATCCTTGGATAACAGCTGGCGATGATCAGCTGAAGAGCAAGGACTTGAGTAACAGTATCGTTACAATGAAGAAATTTAATGCAAGAAGAAGATTACGTGCTGCCGCACATGCTATAATACTGTCGAATAGAATGAACTCAATAATGAGTGGATTAAGAATAAGAATGTCTTTAGTTGACGATGAAGCAAGAAAAGCTGCTATCAGCGATCAAACAGTAGACGATGAAGAAGACAAACATCCAACAGATCACTTTACTGAAAATCATTAAATGGTTAAAAACAAAAATAAAATTTTGTACCTATTGTAATATTACACTTCCGTTATGTAAGTGTTCTTGTTCTCAAATAATTAAATATTATTTCATTATTACTCGTTTTTTTGTTCTTCATTGGACCATATACCTCATCCAATGCTGTGTCATGACAGTCCGTAATACCATCCTCACATCGTGATGAATATATATATTGTTTTTCATCATTACTACAACTATATACAGCATATCCTACAGTTATCCAGCTACAAGCTGATGTTAACGGTTCATCCGTACCATCTAAACAATCACAAAAGTCATCATTGATTGGTGCTTGTATTTTTATATTCCCAATTCCTTGACATGATATATATTCTAATGCCAACGGGCGCTGTACAAGACTCCTTTCAATAGGACTGGTTTGCTCATCACTATTCTTACTAATGAGTGTATACACTGACCAAGTGAAGTATAGACATAATAGTAAGCCAGTCATCAATAAAAAGACCAATGATGATCCCATTCTTCATTAAATAATCAAATGACAAGTAAGAACTAAGAACAGAAGTGAAAGCACATGACTCTAACAACACGATTTATCAATTTCGGAGTGTGTCAGATGTAGGAAGGGAAGTGAACACAATCCATTCATTGACATTTATTTAAAAGTTGATAGAATTTTCATCGAGTCGAGATGACGAGGGATTATATCGGATTAAATACTATCACATACTCGAAAGAATACTGTACTAAAGTTACTATTAGGAACAGTTTATATGATGTCTAGAGGAAAATATCCCACTGCAGCTTATTCTGTGTAAGATTTTATGTAAAATAATATACTTACGCTTTAAAATAATCTAAATAAGTACAATCAGTAGATTCAAGGACAACTAGCTGCAGTAACTGTGTATAAACTATCATCATCATCATCATCATCATCCATTTCTAACCCTACCATCGCTTGTTTTCTTCCCGAGAAAACCTACGCTGAGGTAGTTGCATCATCTGTGAAAGGAAGTCAATCGAGCATAAAACGACGTTGTACTTGCCAATCAGTTGAATTTAACTTTTCCAAGAGGTATTGTAGAAACTAATAGAGTTGATGATGGAGGTTACACACGCCGGAGGAGGCACGATGCGGGATCGCTCAGCGTCGATGGTAATACTCTCTCTTTCTTCAATTCCTTTGACGTATTTTTCCCTCATTGCATCTCTATTTCACACTGGAATATGTGCTTACATGCCCCCCACTAATTTTACTACTCAATTACCGTCTATCTTTCTTTATTCACTCCTTTACTTACTTACATACGCACTGTTTTCTGTTAAGTCTAATTCCTTACTTGCTTATTACTTTTACGATAAATATTATATTACAGTTACAATTACTTACTTTTTATTTTCATTTCAGGAATATTTTAACATGACAAAAAGAATAAGATCAGGTTCAATATCTGGCAGATTACGCACCGCAAGTGATTTAGAAGAATGTGGATTAATTGATAGAACACAAAAAGGAATGATAAAAGATTTAATTATTAGTGGTGATACTGGTGTCAACACTGCATTAGAAAGTTATGAGTTAGGAAATGCTGGACATATACAAGATTTATTACGACAAGGATACTTAAGACGAAAGTCAATTGATTTATTAGATGGTTTAGATTTAGATTTTTTACAAGTTGAAGGCGATGAGGGTAGAAAGAATAGAGCTAGTTCGCTAACAAGTCTTGTTGAATTTTTTCCAGAAAGCTTTGGTGCTGACTATACTTTAAATACAACTGATCCTTCAGCATTATTTGTACCAGATTTAAAATTTGATATTCAAGACACTGATATTGGTGCTGACTGGTCAAGCCTAATGCCATCACGCAAGTTTTCAATGGACGACACTTTATATTTCAACGCTATTAATGACCATGTTGACATGTCGTCATATACTCATCTGGCCGAATCACTAATGAATGAACAAAAAATAAATAAATCAAATAATACTTCACGCACTAAGAAAAATGGTGGTACTGGTGGTAGTTCAGCTACCAAACCAATGTCAAAAGAGAAAAATACTGATGATCATCACTATTACTCCCATAGCAAACATGAAGGAAGAGGAGGTGGATCGATATTAACATTAGACGCAGGACATTCAACGGTACGCTTTCATTACACTAACCCATCAAGTGACAGCGCCCCTAGAGGATACATTGGCGCATACTCCCCAGAAGCAAGAAGACTAAGAATTGAAAGATTTATTGAAAAAAGAAATAAAAGAGTTTGGACTAAAAAAGTTAAATATGATGTTAGAAAAAATTTTGCCGATAGTCGAATTAGAGTGAAAGGTAGATTTGTCAAGAAAGAAGAAGAGGTTAACTTGCGAGCAGATCCAAGAGATTTTTAGACACTATTAGAACCAAAAAAACATATCAAAATAGGATTTATAATTGTTGTAGATAGTCAGTACAAATATTATGGCGTCAAGACTCCTCGCTTACACTAGCTTTACCATTTACTCTTCTTTAAATGCTTTAGTTTTTCTCGCATGTTGAAGTTCTTCTGCTGGTCCGACCTGGTCGGGATCGGTGGAAAGCAAAAACCACCATTGCCCGCTGAAGCAGATTCAATAGCATGTCGAATCCGGATACTGTGCCTGTAGACGCAGTTTTAGCTGATGAAGCACAACTTGAATTAACAGAAGCTGGTGTATGGAAAGAGAAACCAGCGAATCATGACACTGAATGCTCGGAGCTTGACGAGGATGATGGATACAATCCTAATTCACAGCAATATAAGAAGATAAATAGTATATTTTCAAAAA
>JACCDO010059380.1_pt1 | contig 11050 bp, 6 predicted proteins | sample 7446101 | NCBI WGS metagenome assembly JACCDO01 (sample SAMN15323440, study PRJNA562643) | freshwater metagenome | isolation source: river surface water | place: USA:Blue River Watershed | collected 2017-08-16
CTTGTTTTCCTTCTTCGATGCATTTTATCCATTGATTGTTTCCATATTTTTCAGCTAATTGTGTTATAGTAATGATGTCAAATGAATGGGTCGCGGAAACGGGGTCGAATATTCGAACATACACCGGAGTATAATGAGCGACACTGTCACCGTATACGTATTCGGCCTTGGTCCTCACGGGCCCGTGAATAGCAGTCTCATATACTCTATCCCCATACACTTCTTCAATAATTCGTTTGGCATAGGTAATCATCATGCGACCCGTCGCAGTGGTGCATGCTGCGACGTCTTTCTCATAAAAGGTCGAGGTTTTTGCACCACACTGGCCATAAAGCGAATTCGCCGTTACCTTGTATCCGAGTTGGCGCTTGTCTAATATATTTTGCATAAAGGGGTCTTTTTCGGTTTTCGCTTGTTTGCGGGTGGTCGCACGGGCCTTTAGCAATTCTTCTAAAATCGCGGGCATAATACCTTTGCGATTTTCGGGGAACTGTGCCCACCTGCAAACCAGTTTGCCGATTTTCGTCTTCACGGCTTTCGCCGCGGGTTTGAGCGGATTGCGTCGATATGCGAAATTGTCAAATTCAATGTCGATATACTCGAATCCGGGCAAGTTGTCATAGATATATTTGCCCGTTTTCGGGTCTTTTTCACCACGTTCGCCCACTAAATTGCCATCTAAGTCATATTCTTTTGACCACACCTTGCTATCGTGCGAGAAATTCTGACTAATCATGGATGATGGATACAGAGAGGCATAATCCACACAAGCCACGGGGTTGTCCATATACATGGAACATTTAGGCGGAAGAACAATCGCCCCTTCATATCCTTCATTCGACCCCGATTTGTCTAAATCCGGCATTAACGTATCCTTGTCCCTGCATTTTTTTGCCACATAACTCGTGAGTTTAATACCCTGGCCTCGGAAAATGAGGAAACTAATCGGCACGCTGCAAATACGCGACATTTCGACGTAACCGGTGAGCACGTCGATTTTATTCATCAAGTGATGCACTAGGTTGCAATCCTGAATACAGTATTTCGCCACGATTGCGCGACCGGCTGAACTCTCTTTTGCTAAGCGGAAAATGTCTTGTGGGGTCACGTCATCTTTTGCCATACCCCATTTAATCGCCTTGCCGTTGGCCGCCTTTGTCACATCTTCATGGCCATTTAGCACAATCACATTATAGGTATTGGTTACTTCTTTTTCTTTGACGGTTTCCGTGACCGTCACACCTTTTTGAATGTCTTGCACGATGAACTTTTTACCATCGCGGTAGTAGTCTGACGTGAATCCGCCGATTTCAATATGAATAAAGTCCCCTACGTGTAGGCCCATCAAATTCTGACTGTACAATTGTGTAATAGGATTATTTGTGGTAGGGTCACTGGTCAAAACGATTTTTTTCACGTCGTCACTGATGAATTGCCCGGCGACGTCGTCCAGTTTGTAAGAAGGGAGATTGAAATCGCGACGGAAATAGGAATACATATCTATCTGCAGACGCCCCGTCATTTTGAAATAGCGCAAATCGTATTCGCCACTGGCTAGCTGGATTTTCGTGTTTTCGATAGAGACTTCTGGGCGATTTCCATCGACCCCCTTTGATTCTTTCGCACAAAATTCGCCCATTTTACGCGACAAGAGTAGGAAATCGCGTTCGCAATGGAGCTCTTGTGCGCGACGAAACATAAATTCATAATCAAAACCGAATATATTGTAGCCGATAATAATGTCGGGGTTTTCGCGCTGAATGACGTCGGTCCATTGTAGGAGGAGATCGCGTTCCGTCGTCGCCGTTTCAATGACGACCCCTTCTACTGGATCGCAGGTACCTACGACTAAACAATGATTCAAATAGGGCTCCGCTTCACCGTAACGCATAAAGGTCGACCCGATGAACGTCACTTCGTCACCCTTGAGGCGGGGGAATTGTAGCGTGAGGATTTCATTGACCACCTGGACTTTCATCTCGCGGCTTTGCTCTTGATTCATTAATAATTCTACGATGGTGATTTTTGCGGGCTTTTGTGCAATAGATTTATTTGATGCCTTCGCCTTCACCACTGGAGGTGTCCATTGTGCAACCTCGCCTTCGTCGTCCGAATCATCATCTATAGCACCTCCTCCGTCCGCGGTTTGTTGAAATTCGTCTTTGATTTTTTCGAAGATAGAATCAATTGTGAGTAGTTCCGAATTGTCGTCGTCGGCAAGCTTTAGCGATTTGATATGGTCGAGGGGAGTTTCTAAAACGGTGTTTAGGATTTGGGTGACGCGTTGTTTCGACGGCTCGATTTGCGGATAGACTAAATCAATGTCGTCGCATTTTCCATGGCCGAAGGCGGCTAATACGATTTTTTTGCACAATTGCGTGCTCTGCTCTAAAGTAAGTGGTTGTGCGCGAAAATGGGCGCTAAATACATCGACCATATTCATGGCTAAACGTTTGTAGGTTTTTTGTGGGAGCGGGAAATCACCGTGACTACTACTGGCTTCAATATCAAAACTACATATTTTGTATGGCACTCGCGTTTCCTTGTCGGGCAAAGGTGTAATAGATGAGCATTTGCAAATGAATTCATAGGTACACGTGGTCGTCTTGATGGGTGGTTTCGTGACCTTGTTGAGAGGAACGGAGACCCATCCGGATGGGCTGACATTTTGAATATGGAAATAGCGCAAGAGTGGTGGAATCGTACTTTCGTATAACTCGAGTGTCACTCCTTGGGATCGTAGAGGGAATGGTTTGCGATCATTGCGACCGTCATCGGTCTTGATATATTGATACCATAGACCGCGTACCTTGTTGAAGGCGGACTGACTCTTGAATACGAATTTTGCGAATTTGTGTTTTTTTCCCGCCGAGAATCCATAGAGTTTGTTGAACTCGACGAGGGTCGCGCTTACAATCGCGTCTTCATAATAACGGCCGATTTTTTGTTTGATTTCGATGGAAAGTTGAGTGACGTTGCCTTGATTCCATTGATCCCCGACCTTCATGAAGAAGAAGGGTTGATAATCGCTGACGAAAAACGAACACGTCTCGCCGGATTCATTGATGCCAAACATTTGTATCACGAATTTGCCGGCATCAGCCTTTGTTTTTGCATCGGAATCGACACTACCGTCATCCGACGATGAATCACCTCCACTTTGCACCATTTCGTCATAGATGTGGAAATCTAACAGACGGAAGGTTTTGTGAATCACGGGTTTTTTGATAATTGTTGTCATTTTTGTATTAGTATTCTAATACAAAATTGTCTATAATTCAATTTTACACCTTTTTATTTTTTGGATGGCGTTTTTTGGTTTTATTGCGATTGTGATGGTTATGGCGCTTTTGTGTCATAGATTTTGTTTTGATTCCGTCGAGTGCCCATTTTAGCATGGGTTTCACTTCACGAGGGCCTTCATAATAAGTTACGGTGCCGCGGACAATTTTGAAAATCGTGGGGTACCCGCCATTGAGTTCGACTTTTTTGTCGGAATTTGGAAGATGGGTAGCATTTAGACTAGCTAAACCGGCGTCCATGTTTTCGGATTCGATTTCGGCGATGACTAAATTGTGTTTCTGTGGCACCATTTTGCGCAACTGTCTGGTGAGTTTTTTCCACTTAGGTTCTAAAGCAACGCAGTGGCCGCACCAGGTGGCGTATATTTTGCCTACCACCAAAACGTCAGGTTGTTTTTGAGACGCTTCGGGATGTATTATTTTTTCGATAAATGGATTCATATATATTTTAGGGAGAAAAAGAATCTACATGTTGACAACTCCGTTGTATAAAGGCGTAAAATCTTTTGTGGCGGTACTATATATGAAATTTCTAAATAAAATATTCGTTATTTTTCTAATCATTGTATTTGTTCTCGGTGGATATTTGTATGTCACTGGAAAATTAGATAATATATTTTTCCCAGAGGATGAGGGTATGACTACGGCAGATGAAAATGGGCGACCTAAAGTAGAATCTTGTCCGGACTTGTTAATACGTCGTGGTAATATATTATTGTTGTATAATTCAAAAATGGATATAATTGACGGCGTGAACCCGCTTCCTTTTTATAATTTAGACGAATATATCAATTATATAGAAATCGAACGTAAAAAGGGTCGTAATTGTCCCGTACTATTTTTACAGCATGAAACCACAACGCAAGGGGAAGATGTGTATAGAGTGAGGTCGAATCCGTTTCAACCAGATGCTGGATTGATGCCGCTATCTGCCGCAGCGCAAATGCCTTCGCAAATACCAGTACCCGTGATTGATTCAAATAGAGATCACCCTCCATACAATGCCGGGAATTATGCAGGATTCGACCCGATGGGATTAACAATCGGTATGTATACAAAACTCGATGAAATTCATGATTCCACCAGCAAAGCACCAGACGGGCAATCATTTAGTGATAATCCAATGGACCCTAATTGGGGAGGTGTATTATACACGCAAGGGAAAGTCGATTCCGGTAAATACGACGAGAACAACATCACCAAACCCCTCTATAGTAATGTGAAAAATACCGCCTTCATACCAGGTCAGTTCGGTCACCCTCCACCACCGAACGAATTACCTCCACCCGAAAAAGAATAATAGAGGGGGGTGGAAAATATTATTTTCCCGTGTTTCAGACTTTGTAAAAAATTGAATTCCTTTTTTACAAATAACTATAAGCAAACAACCAAACAATTAGTAAACACAACAATGAACCAACAACACGCTACGATGATAATTGATTGCGGTAAAATCAGTGACCGATTTGAAACAATCGTGTTAAAAACGACTGTACAAGCCATTGAGAAAACCGAAAAATTAATATTAGAAGATACTGCTACTAAGCCAGAAAAATTATTACCAGTTTTATTAGAACTCTATAAAAGAAATATATTTGCTCCATCCGGAAAATATATGTTAAAACAGTATCAAGAACAATCAAAAGAGTATGAGAATTGGGGTGCGGATATTATCTTATATTTTATAGTGCGAAAAATTTTATACCATGAAAAGATACCCCTAATCAAAGCCAGAAGAAATAACCCTAATCAAAGCCAGAAGAAATAACCCTAACCAACTCCAGAAGAAATAACCCTAACCAACTCCAGAAGAAATAACCCTACCCAACTCCAGAAGAAATAACCCTAACATAAAAAGATAACCTTAACTTTATATTCACCTGTAATTTTAATTAAATAAAAGAGGTAGCCTCTGAAAAAATTACTTTGTATAAGTAATTTTTTCCTGGATAAAGGAGTGTGAGTCAGAGGGTAAAAAACTGCCACTACTCCAAACAACAATGAGCGCTGATATGTTTGTAAAGTTTTCCTGTTCGCATCTACATGTTTAGTTATAGGAAAATAGGAAAATAGATGATTTATAAGGTATAGGTAATTTTTTTTATTTTATATGACTTTTTTAGAAATGGTATTTTTTTCGGTTTTTTCGGGTTTTTTTCGGTGGGTCAAAAAATGAGGGAAGACTTTTTGTAGCAAGTTAAACCGATGAAGATTTATACCAGTGAAGATTTGAATCCGTACCCCGTAGGGGTGCTCCATACAAATCTGTAACTGGTAACTTACTTGAGAATTCATCCGCTCTGCGGATTGAATTCTTCAAGGGTGTAAATTCGCCCTTCGGGGCTAGGATTTATCTCTAAATTTGTAGGGTTTCGTCAAACAACGAATATACATCGCGGTCATGTGTAATAATAATGATGCACTGTTTGTATTGGCGGAAATGTTGAATCATGGAGAGAACTTCGCCTTTGAGATCTTGATCTAGCGCATTGGTGGGTTCGTCTAATATCAATATTTTAGAAGGATTAATAAGCCCACTGATAATGTTGACGACCTGGCGTTGTCCGCCCGACAAATTTTCGCCTAAAGATCCGGCTTTATTATTGAGAATGTCGACGTTTTGGTAGAGTTGTCGAATTTTAGGGTATTGCATAATTTCTTGCAAATGGTTCTGACAAGCCTCGGGTGAATTGCACCCATACACCATATTCTCTATCACTTTTTTATCAAACAGACGAGAATTCTGATTGACATAGGTAATATTTTCGCGAATATAATCGGGATCAACCGTTGTGATATCTACTCCATCGATATAAATTGTACCCTGAGTGGGTTCATACAATCGCAAGATTAATTTAGCAAATGACGATTTGCCTTTTCCGGATAAGCCAGTCATACCTATGATTTTATGATAAGTATCGACGTCAATGGTCAACTTATCAAAAATCGGGATGGCCTGTTTGTTTGTATATGTAAAACTCACGTTCTTAAACTGGATTTTTTTGAATTCGAGCTGAACCGGCATATAGGTTTTCTGAATAATAGCGTGAATATTTTGTTTTTTACCCAACATGGCATTGAAATCGTCTAAAATATATTCGAGACGGCCGATGAATTCTAAATAGTCGGGCATATTTTGTATCGTATTCAAGATCTTGTCACGATACAACAACAAAATGGTGAAAAAGGTGATGAAAATAGTCGAGTCGATCTTCTTTTTGAATTTGAGTTTGATTAGATACCATATGGATGAAAACAAAATGCCATATACAAAGGCCGTCATGATCATCATATGGAAGGTGGTGAAGGACAAAAACGAGAGACCGCTTTGAATACCTTCATCCGTCATTTTCGAGAACTGGTCAATTTCATTTTTGGTTTGTCCCCGGTAAATGACCTTGTCTATATTGTTCAAAATATCAATAATGAATTTCTCGTTTGCGTTGATTTTGACTTCGTGTTCATTTTTCGTTTTCGCTAAATCTTTCCAGAAATAGGAACAATACAGTGCAATGCAAATGTTTGCGGCAATAAATAGAGAACCGAATGTCAGATTCTTGTAGCAAAAATACATCGAAATGATGAACAAAAACGCCAGCATGGGAACAATGACAGTGATTAAATCGAAAAAGAGTGCGTAACATGAGACGGCAATTCGTGTAATAGGTGTGATGAATTCGACGAAATTCACGTGGTTCATACTTTCGTTATTTGACAGCAAAATGATTTTGAAGATTTGATGTTTTAGCCATTGAGTGAGTTTCGTCAGTATATTGTTTTGCACCAGTTTGAAACCATAGTAGACGAAAAAGAAGAGGGCGGAGATGCCCATGAAATATCCGAAAAACTTCCATACTTGTTTGATATGATGGTTCTCCACGGATTGAATAATATTTGCGGTGATAAAGGAAATCGCATTGGTTTGTACAATCGTGATGGCTAAACTTAATATGAGAAGTGCAATGACATTCATCTTTTCTTCTTTGAAAAATTCATTGATCAAATAGTACAATACATTCATCTATACACATATACTAGATTGTTTGTGTTCCTAAATATGCGACAATATTCTGAACACAAGATTTAGAAATTTTGCGTTGTTTGCCCTTGGATTCACAAACAATGTTCTCGAGACCCTGGGGATTTAGGCGAACTTGATCGATCAAGTTTGAAAACGTTTTGTATTCGCGCATCACGGCCATGGCGGTGACTGAACTGATTCCGGGTATTTGACACAAGATAATTTCGCCTATATTTTCCGGAGTGACGTTTTCTTTTTTGACTTTTTTTACGACCGAACAATAATTGGATGAGGTAATGATACTATTTTCGGGCTCAGGTTCTCCTCCGGCTACGGATGAGGAAGAAGTCGTAGTAGGCTCTTGTATAATAGGTATTGTATTTTGTGGTCGTGGTCGCTGGGTCAAATAAGATGGCAACACGCCCTTCTGGAAATTGCGCTCGATTTTCTCAGCCATCCATACAATGGTTTCGGCAGTCTCTTGTAGAGAACATGTGCGAAATACGCTAAATCCTTTGAAATAGTTGAGGCTGGTAATCGCCGAATAGACCGTCTTTTTTTCAAGCAAGGTTCTCAATTGGGAATACATACCTTCGATCATGTAAATGATATTGTGGGCGGGGAATCCACTCGAATGAATAAGGCGATAGGATTGTTCTTCATATCGTCCATCTTTGATGGATGACAATAAATCGCCTAAAGTCTTGCGTTCAATAAGCGCGACGTCTTTTTCTTCGTCGGTTTGAATCAAAATATCGCCTAAAGGGAGAACTTTACGGGAAAGTTGAATAGTGGTGGAATTTCCTTCGAAATGTACGATGGAATCGATTTTATCATAGAGTGCATGTTCTCGCTCGTCTAATATGATGCGCATAATAATATAATAGGAATGACTAAACCTATTATATTGTTTTTCAAACAATCATTAATTTACCTGTTAAAATATGGAACATGTAATGTAGTGCCGACTGGTCTACTGTAGTGAGTGAAATTTAAACGTTTCAAGTCACTTTGTTTGCAGCATTGACCGGATGGAATACCGTTGGCGTTGTAGGCAACCGATGACCAACTACTGCGACCGACCTGGGGGAAGGAACCTGGCTTTGCGTTTCCTCCACCTTGATTTTGATTTGTGATACTGGCTCTATTAGAGACTTTCCATGAATAGCCCATGATATATATTGGCTAAATATATTATTTTGATACGCGCCGAAATTTTTTAGTAATGACACAAAATTGATATAAACATAAGATGTCCTATTATACCAGATACATATTCATTCTATTTGTGGGAAAAATAAAATGAACACATTTGAATTTTCGACTGCGCTAAATACATTGGATGACGATGTCCGTATCGAAAAAAACGCGAATGGTTCAGAGACATTGGTTTTCGATCCCTATAATTCGCTAAATCGTGTCATAGATGTGGATGCGATTCAACAAATATTGCGCAATTACGGGATCAATGTCCCCATTCATAATGTCGAACTCTACAAACGCGCATTCGTACATCGATCTTATACAAAACGCCCTCTTATTGAAAATCAACAAAACAAAATCGTCATTTTGCCTAAACCGGATGATTGTCTGGGATTATATACAAAATCGAATGAACGTCTGGAATTTGTGGGGGATGGGGTCTTAGAATGTATTACTAAATATTATCTCTATCGCCGCTTCCCGAAAGAACAAGAGGGCTTCATGACGGAGAAGAAAATCGCCCTCGTGAAGAATGAATCTATTGGGAAAATCGCGATGGAAATGGGCCTACATAAATGGTATATTTTATCGAAGCATGCCGAGACAAAACAGACGCGCACGAATTTGAAAAAACTGGGCTGTTTGTTTGAGTCGTTTTTAGGCGCCATGTTTCTCGATTTTAATAAGATTTCGATTCATGATGACGGGCGATGGTTTGACGATTTGTTTGTCACGGGTCCGGGATTTCAAATGGTGCAGATTTTCGTGGAAAATGTTTTCGAAAAACACGTGGACTGGGTGAGTCTCATTAAAAACGACGACAATTATAAAAACATATTACAGGTCAAAATCCAGAAAGAATTCAAGGTCACGCCTCATTATATGGAGGTGCGCGAATACAATGGCGAAAGCGGGTATCATATGGGTGTCTATTTATGTTTAGGGCAGGCGCCCCACGATTTAGCGCATTCGGATTCCATACCTTATTCGAAATTTCCAGGTGGATATGAAGATATACATAATCATATGTCACAATACGGAAAGATATTTGTGTTTTTAGGTGAAGGCAAGCATAAAATCAAGAAAAAGGCTGAGCAAATAGCATGCGAATCCGCGATTTCGCGGCTTCCGGGCCAGTAATACGATGTCTTACCGAGCGAAGTTGCCAAATGTCCATTTGTAGCAACTTCCGGGCCAATAAAGCATCGCTTTCATCGTCTTATAAAAACTTAGAAAATCCATAAAAATCATCGTGGTAAGCCATTGGTCATTCTTTTTTATCAATATGGTACATTGAATCGTGCGATTGGTCAGAACAGGTATACAATAATCTAGTATTATTGTATATAGACATGGAACATTCATATTTAGAACAAATGAAATTCAAAAAAATGCCAAAGAAACATGCGTCTATATTGATCAAATTCAACAATGAGGTTCAAGTCCCCGAAGAAGAGACGATGGCGAAAAAAATACCTGCAAAATTTGATGTGGTCGATATGCGTAAAGAAATGAATGTTGACTATGATTTAGTTCGAAAACGTTTGCAAGAACGCAATCTTCTTACTGTAGTATATCCAGTGCAAGAATCGAAACGTCCACATGAAGGTGATGCCATGTACGCAGTTCCTAAACAACACATTGCGCATAAAACGGACACGGCCATAGTAATTGATGAATCAGACATACGTGTTATAGATAATGTTGATGCAAAACTCGAGGAACCAGAAGCAAAAGATGAGGATTCGGAACCAGAACCAGAAGCAAAGACCGAGGAACCAGAACCGGAACCGGCCCCTGTAGTAGCAAAAACAGTCACCATCAAACGCCCCCGTAAAACGAAGGGCGAAAAAGAACCAGTCTCCGAAAAACTCACCAAGACGGCTTTAGCCGCCCGTTTGCCGAAACCCGAAAAAATAGTCCTCAAATCATCACCCTATTACATGAACAACCGCCGGCTCTATATAAAAAAAATTCGCGAGCTATTTCAACCCTATGTTGCCGAAATCGAAAAAGCAAGCGAGACTGCATCGTGTGATAAAGGAGATACTGTCGATTTTTCGCTATTGACCCATCAAAAGGTGGTGCGCGATTATTTAAATCTATATTCCCCCTATCGCGGATTGCTGTTGTATCACGGTCTAGGTTCCGGCAAGTCCTGCACCAGTATTGCCGTGGCCGAAGGCATGAAATCCGAAAAGCAAGTCATCCTAATGACCCCCGCCTCCCTCAAATCCAATTTTTTCGCCGAATTGAAAAAATGCGGCGACCATTTGTATCGCAAGAACCAATACTGGGAATTCGTCCGCATTGAGGGACAGCCAGGCAACATCGACCTTTTAGAAAAGGCCCTACATCTTCCGCGCGCATTTATCGAGAAAAACAAGGGCGCCTGGCTCGTCGATGTCAAGAAACCCGCGAATTTCGGCGAACTCACCAGTGGCGACCAGGAATCCATCGACGAACAATTAGACGTCATGATTCGCGCAAAATACCAAGACATCAACTACAACGGCCTCAATGC
>JACCDO010342859.1_pt1 | contig 11050 bp, 12 predicted proteins | sample 7446101 | NCBI WGS metagenome assembly JACCDO01 (sample SAMN15323440, study PRJNA562643) | freshwater metagenome | isolation source: river surface water | place: USA:Blue River Watershed | collected 2017-08-16
CCTCCTCCTGCAGCATTCATTGCTTCAAGAGTTTCAACTCCATATTTATTGACTGCTCCTACTGACATTACAAATTCACCATCAGTAAGCATCGCAGGAACTCTATCTCTTCCCTTAGGACCACTTACAAGACCATTAAGCATTCCAGATCCGGCAGCAGCACCAACTCCTGCACCCATCATCATACCCATAGGTCCAAATAATGATCCTATCCCAGCACCTGCTGCTGCTCCTCCTAATAATTTTCCATAATTTGCATATCCCCCTCCGGCAAATCCATATGATTTAGTTTTTCCAGTTTGTAAATAATAAATTTGCTCATCAATTTCTGAACCCTTTCCTTGAAGTTTTTCAAAAAGATTAAGATTTGCTTTTTGTTGCTCAAGTGATTTTATTTTTTCTACATTAGTTCCTGGTTCCTTTTGAGTTTTTCTTTCTTGTTCATTTACTGTTCCTGGAAACATTGCTGGTATTGTTGCTCCAGCAGTAAAAAGTAATGCACCAGCACCTAATGGACTTTTTATAAATCTTAAGAGTTTTGGTATTGCAACTTTACCAATTTGGAAGATAAATCTTCCGACCATACCAACTAAACTTCTTACAAGTTTACCAAAAGATGTTCCAAATAAAATATAAGAACCAAGTAATGCAGGCCACCAATCCTTAACAAAACGAATTAAACTTTGAACCTTATCTTTATTCTTGGGATCAGCAAACCAATCAATTAATTTCATCATCACTCTACCTAATAGAGTGTAAAAAATAAAGTTAAAAATTCTGTCAAGAATTGACTGGAAAGGTCTAGTAACTATTGATATTGCTTTTTTAATTCCATCAAAAGTTTTAGATTCTAATCCTTTCTCTTTGTCAGATCTTCTTTTTTCTTCAGCATCTTTTCTTTGTCTTTCCCTATCTTTTATATTTTGTTTATCTATACTTATAAGTGTAGATAAAATAGAATCTAATTTCTGATTTATACTTTCTAAAGGATTTTGCTTTTTAACTCTATCTATTTTTTTGCCAGTAATATCTTCAACATTTACTGGTTTAATCTGTGATTTAAGTTTATCAACTACTATTTTGCCTGATGAAGGTGCCTTTATTATTGCCCCATCTTTGACAAATGATTTGGATTTATCTGAAGAAGCGTATTGAGTGTCTTTAAGTTCTTCAGGTGCCTCAGATGTTTTTACAGTTTTTTCCTTAATAGTAAATCTTTCTTTACGATTTTTTATTCTCCATATTCTTTTAAGTTCATCTTGTAATAGATTTTGTTCTTCTAATGGTATTTCCTTTCCTACTAATCTATGTGATGCAAGTTTTTTCTTAAGAATTTCAAAATATGTTTGATAATCCAGTTCTGTTCCTGAATTCAATTTCAGTAATCGAAGAATTACTTCATTAATATTTTCGGTAGGTGTAGTTCCTGGATTACCAACCATTACTTTGCTGTTGTTGTTTTTGCTTAAACTCTTCTTCTTCTATATGCTGTTTTAACAATTCGACGTATACATCCCTTTCCCAAGGAATCATATTTTCGATCTCAGTCAATGAATATTTATGATACTGCATTAAAGAAAAATTAAGTCGAAAATAACATTGCATATCCATGTAGATCATTCCTATGCGAAAAAACTAGATAACCCTTCAAGAACAACTTCGCTTTCTACTTTAGTTTTTGGATTTGTGACTTTAATTTGATGAGAAAGTTTTGGCATAGTTTCAAAAAACTTCTCAATCTCTTTAAATTGAGTCGTATTCATTTGATCTAAAAATTCTAACAATTCTTTTTTTGTCACATCAGATGCAGTCCATACTTCTTCTTCGTTATAAATTTTATCTATACAAGAAGCAATTAATTCAAAAGATTGTTCCAAAGCACTGTTATTTGAAATGTCAAAGTTATTTTTAATAAATTGATCCAAAGATGGATATCTCATTTGCATAATCAATTTATCATCTAACTGAATTTTATTTGTATGATTCTCGTTAGTTTTAACTTTAATATCATCTACATTAATTACTATAGAAACTTCAGTTTCTTCATCATCAGGACAAATGATATTAACTTCAATCTCTTCTCCTACAGATTTTCCACGAATATTTAAAAATAAATATTCAATATCAAAGGTGGGAAGAGATTCTACTTTGACACCTTTAGTTTCAATACAATTTTTAATAACTGTTTTAATTGTACTGGTAATCTGTTTCGTATCTTCAGACTCTAATGCAATTACTAAAAGTTTTTCTTCCTTAACAAGAAAAGGTCTATATTTTATTGTATCTCCTGTTGATGGCAACTCAAGTTCATAAGTTGGTGTAGCAATTTTTGGTAAAGGCATAATCTCCCATAAAAATCAGATATTTTATTTATGATGCTTATTACAAATGAAAAGCATTTATCTTATGAAGAGACTTTTTTATATTATAAAATATATCTGAAAGGATAAAATTAAAAATTAAAAGTATTAGAAAAAGTAGGCACATTAAGTCCAAAATTTGTATTTCTGTTAAATGCTGTTTGATTAATAGATGCCTGTTGTGCTGGACTTAGATTTGTATTAATTGGATTGGAGGTCGCAGTTGCAGTTTGTTGTGCGGGTTCTTCAAATGGTGTTCCTGGAACAATTTCAATTGAAGCATTACCTGCTATATAACGATCATAAGAAAAAGATACACTAACTTTAAGTAACTGAGAACTCTCATAGGAAACTGGCATTGATGTAATTGAGATAGGAAAGGCATTCACAAAACTATAAACCATTTTATACGTGTTATATCCAGAAGAGGTTGCCGTTGCCGATCCCGGATCTCTTTCGAATTTGGTAACATTGATTACAGGCGATTTATATTTTATTGGATATTTCATTCTATAATGATTTTGAATTGATTCGCCACCGTTAATTTGTTCACCAGAAATATATCTTATCCAACTCTCAAAATATCTAATCTGCTCATAATAGTTATTTACATAAAAACTAAAATCAATTCTATCATCATACTGTCTTCTGTATGCGTGTTTTTGTGATACTCCAGTAAAATCATTATTTAAATCGTGTGTTGCAAGTTGAGATCCAGGTAAAGAAGTATCAAAGCAAGAAAGCATAAGAGTTTCTTGCATATTTCCTTTAAACCCACTATTGTTAATAAATGTTTCAGCAGCAGGTGGTGGTAATATATAAACTTCATAATGTGAAGTTAATGCTGGTATTAATAGTTTTGATTTAATTTCCCCAACAGAAACCTTTCTTGGGCTTGGTGGTTTGGGATTGGAAGACATGTATATACTTTTTTTTAAATTAATATATTATCTATAATAAATTAATCGAAATGGTTAAATAATTAAAAATATTGTTTATAAAAATGCCTCGCGATTCAAAATATCATCAAGGATATTTTCACCCAAGACATCCAGAAAAATATATTGGAAATCCAAATAATATAATTTATCGTAGCAGTTGGGAACTCAAGTTTATGCAGTGGTGTGATAGATCTCCAAATATTCTTCGTTATGGTTCAGAAGAATTTTGTATTCCATATTATAATCCTGTAAAACAGAGAGTATGTAGATATTTTCCAGATTTTATGATAGAAGTATTAGAAGAAAATAATAAAAAACAAAAGTATGTGATTGAAATTAAACCCAAAAAACAAACAATTCCTCCAGTTCAAGGAAGAAAAAAATCAAAAACATATATTAATGAGGTAAATACTTATGCAGTAAATCAGTCAAAGTGGAAATCAATCCGTGAGTGGTGTGACGATCATATGATTAAATTTATGGTAATTACTGAAGACGACTTATTTTAAAGATCAATGGCAAAAGGTTTCGGACAAGAAAAAGAAAAACTTTCAACTACGTCAAGAGTGAAAGAACTCAAGAGAAGAATAGAAAGAGAAGGTGCAACAGATCCTGAAGATTTAATGTTAATTATTATGGATATCTTAAACGAAGAAGTTTTATATCCAGAACCAGGAAAATTTTATACTTTTGTATATAATCCACAAACACCCAATATTGAATATGACCAACATCCATTAATTGCTTGTACTGAACTTCAAAAATGGGGATTTAAAGCGATTAATTTTCATTGGAGAGAATCGAGACAATATACTTGGGAAGAAATTGCAGGAAAATTACATGTGATTAAATATAATGAACTTGATGAATTGCTTTCTATACCTTATGCAAAATTTAAACTAAATAAATAAAAACCATACAACATAAAATTATCCACTGAAATAGATAAGAGCAAATGTGAAAAAAATATAAAATTTTCATTTCAGTTTAAATGGAGTTCTAATGGCCAAATATGAACCAAAATATAGAAACGATGCTGTTAGGACGGATGCAGTTCCAATAACTATTGGCAATAAAACAATTCCAGGTTATTTAACAACATTTAGGGACGGAACTGCAAAATGGATAAGACAATCGGAAGTTAATTTATCTCCTAATTTTGATTATTCAACTCTTACTGGAGAGAAAGATCCTGCTACTGGAAAATGGATTTGGAGGGGAACAACATCCAACAGTTTACCAAATTTAGCGTCTGGAAATAATTTAACTCTTGCTCAAGTTACAGCTGCAGTGAAATCCCCCCAATTACAAAATCCATTAAATGGAATTAGGGTTCAACAATTAGGTGGAATCGAAGCTGCTAAAAAAATAGATCCAACATTACCACTAACTAAAGGAAAAGTTTCAAATCCAAATACACCCCCAGATCAGACTTCATCAGTAACACCGGGATCAGAATCACAACAGGCTATTGAAATTATTGGATCAATAAAAGATAAAGAGGGTGGAGTTAGATTAACATATCCATCATTATCTTATCCGTTAAAGAGAAAAAACGATCAAGACTATATTAAATTTACAATGCTTAGATACTCACCAAGATCTTTAAATATTACAGAAGTTGAAAGTGATAGTGGAAGTTTTTTAGGAAATAGAAAACCAGAACAAAATCGCCAAATTAAAGGACAAGTAACTCTACCTATCCAACCAAATATTTCAGATGGAAATCAAGTTGGTTGGGGGGAACAACCACTAAATGCTATAGATGCAGCTGCTGCAATGGCATCTCTTGGAATTATAGAGAAAGGTGCCAAAGGAGCAGAAGAAGCAGCAAACAAGACAGTAGAAGTTGCAGGAGAAAATTCAGGTGCAATAAAATCTCTGACTGCATATAGTCTTGCAGAAAAGGCTATAGGAAATCAAGGTGCTAATTTGTTGACAAGAGGAACAGGAGCTATAATTAATCCAAATCTTGAGTTACTGTTCACTGGACCTATATTAAGAGGTTTTAGTTTTAATTTTACATTATCTGCAAGGGAAGAGAAAGAAGCACAGATGATAAAAAAAATAATTAGATTTTTTAAACAAGGAATGTCTGTCAAAAGATCTAATACAAATTTATTTTTAATGTCTCCAAATACATTTAAAATACAGTATATTTATGGGGGAAGTAGAAAAGATCATCCTTGGATTAATCAAATTAAAGAATGTGCTCTTCAAAATTTTATAGTAAATTATACACCAGAGGGCAACTATGCAACGTATGATGATGGGGCAATGACAAAATATGACCTGTCGCTAACATTTTCAGAAATTGATCCAATTTATGATGATGATTATGATGAAACAGATAAAAATGTCGGTGGTGGTCAAGATTCATCAATAGGTTACTAAAATGGCATCATATTTCAGACAAGTTCCAAATTTTGAATATATTAATAGAATAAATGATGAACAATATATTTCACAATATACTCCTGTAAAAAATTTTTTTAAAAGAGGAAAACTTCGAGATGATATTTTTAAAAATTTAACATTCTTTGAAAAATATTCAATTATCGGTGACGAAAGACCCGATAATGTTGCATATAAATTTTATAATGATTCGACGTTGGATTGGGTAGTTCTTCTTTCTAATAATATTTTAAATATACAATCTGAGTGGCCTTTAACACAAGATGATTTTGATAGAATAATGTTGAAAAAATATGGTACATATGAAGAACTATATTCTGGAATTCACCATTACGAAACTATTGAAATCAAAAGTTCATTAAACATTACTGTTCTTAGTGGTGGTATTAAAATTTCTCCGACCTGGAAAACAAATGGTAATTTTTTAGAGATCAACAATTCAAAAATCGAAGAAATTTATTCTGGAAATAAAATTACCTCCTCAAATACAATCACCGTTGAACTAAAAAATGGAATTCCTGGACTGACAGTAGGTAGTCAAGTTACAATTAATAATGTATCCGAACCAGAATATAATGGGAAGCAAATAATTGAACAAATATTGACTAAAGGAGAATCAAATATAAAAAGGTTTACGTATAAAATTCAATCTACACCAGTAGTAACGACACCAAGTTTTACCAGTCCAAATGCAGGAGAAGTTCTTTTTAAAATTCCAGAAAATATAAATTCAATTTTTATAGAATCCAATCCAGGGCAAGACACCTTTAGTTTAAACTATGTTGCAGATTCTATAACAGTTTTTATTAATGGAACAGAATTATCATCAAATTCATTTACTGCAACAAATGGAAATTCTATTATCTTAGATACTCCTTGTAGTGGAGGTGAAGTTGTAGAAATTAGATCAAGTCAACAAATAATCACTCCAAATTCATATTATTACGAATATTGGGATGACGGTCTTGGGTATTCTGTCCAAGTTCCTTCAACTTCATTCGTAAAAGAAGTTACAAATTATGAGTATGAATCATCATTAGAAGAAAAAAAGAGAAATATTTATGTCCTTAAACCAAGATATTTGAACGTAGTCTTTAATGATATGGAGGAAATTATGAGATACAAAGAAGGTAGCACTCAATATTTGAATGCTACCTTAAAAAGATCTGATAATATTAGATTATATGAATGATCAAGAATTAGCTAACTTTTGAAAATATGCCATCGTGTCATCGGTTTCTTCATCTTCATCTACAGTAGAGAATGAAGAAGATTTAGATCGAGCATAAGACTCTTCCAATTCTTCCATTACTCTACTTTCTGGAGATGCGGTTTCAGTATAAGAATCGTATTCTTCTTCTTGTTCAATTACAGCACGAGATTGAGTTGGTGAAGAATTGTTCAGACCCAGAACTTGATTCATACGCTTTTCAAGTTCTTCATAACTCTTAAATTCATCTGCTCCAGTAAATGCAGTTAGAGAATACTGTTTTTTCCAGATTGCTTCCAGAGCATCGTCATCATCAAGTAGTGGATTAGGTTTATCAAATTCAGAACGATCGTAATTCCAATATCCGTCTTTCTTTACGATTTTAAGTTTGAAATTTGCTCCTTTCCAAAAGTCAAAAGGATTAATTGGAGATTCATCTTCAAATTCTGGTTGCATTACTCCCAGAATCTTATCAAAGATTTTTTTACCATATTTAAAGATCATTACTTTTCCTTCGTTTTGAGGATTTGCAGGATCTTTAATAACGTAGATATTACTGTAATATGATAGTTTACGCTTTTGCTTTCTTACTGTATCTTGAACGTGCTTTGGGCAACTATCAAGTTTACCGTCAGCAGAATTTTTCATTACAAGTGAACGATTATAGTCAGTTACTGGATCTTTTTGACCAAGAGTTGTCAGACTATTTTCAATATACCATGCTCCAGTAGGACCCTGAAACGCATGAGTATAAATTTTAGCCCAAGGAAGTTCTTCTCCTTCTGGTGCAGGAAGAAAACGAATAATTGCTGAACCCACTCCTTCTTTTCCCATTTCCGGTTTCCAAAGTCGTTCGTCAGAAGAAGATGATGATGAAGACATTTTTTCAACTTGCTTTACCAGTTTTTCGGTAAGAGAACCAAGTTTGGACTGTTTTTTAAGTGCTTCAAAAGACATTTTTTACCTCATTTAATTTTTTGTTGGCCTGTGTGATTTAGCTTAAGGGATCATCCAGCCCAGTAGTATATTTTACCTCTCAGAATCAATCTTGTCAAGTCTATTTTTCATTGCTTCAAGCATTTTAGCAGCATCATTAAAAATTAAATTTATATCAACATTAGGTGGAAATCCCATTACTTTTGCAGATTCTAAAATAGACTGTTTTATTTTTTTTGCTTGTGGATCATCAGACAAACTTAGTCTGGTATATAGAACTTGTTGTTTTCCCAAAAGTTCTTCTAAAAGTTCTATGTGTCTGATTTTTTCTTCATTTGACATATATGGAAAGTTAAGAAAACTTCCATAAATTTCTTCTTGTAATTCAGATATTTCTGCAAGTTCTGCGCGAACGACTTCGGATTCGAAAAATTTCATTTGTTTTCTAAAACTATTTTTCTCAAAATTTTACGATAATGAAATATATCAATATTTAGAAATGGTGAATATTTTTGTATTCTTTTACTTACGGTTTCCCACACGGGATCTTTAAGTTTTTCATTAAAATCTTTCACATATGAAAATATCTTTTCATAAATGACTAAGGTTTCTAATGAAATTTTATTTGATAAGAATTTTTTTAAAAGAATTGGATGTCCTTTAGAGCAAGTAAAAACATCAGAGAAAGAGTTTTCTTCAAATAAAACTTGAGACTCTTCTTTAAAAAGATAAGAAAGTGATTGAACCTTTTTTTGCCAATTTGTATAATTATCTTCACCAGATTTTATAATTTCACCAATCCATAAAACTTCTGGATCATTACAAGAAACAAAATTTGCAACGAAAAAATTCTCTATTTCCTTTTCATTTTTCTGTCTCGATATCTTTTCAAACCAATAACGATCTTTTCTTTTATAAAATGACTGAAGACTTGCTCTGGTTTTTTTACAATATTTAAAGTAATCGTAAGAGTCTTTAGAAAAATGATTTTTAAGAGAGAGGTATGTTTTATAGCATTCAAACGGTGCCATTTAAAAAACTAATCTAGCACGAGAGGTTTTCTTTAGGAAATTTAATTCCGTTGCCTCATATTTAATTTTTTCTTTCAACGGTTTGGAAATTAGTTTTGGAACAGACTCAACATCAATATTATTGACTTCACAATAAGTTATAATCGCATCAATATAATTTGAGTTTTGTTCTATGACTATTTTTTCGATCTCAATTGAAAACCTTTCTTGACTAATGAATTTGTCTTCAAATATTTTTCCCAATTCAGTGTCTTTTGTATTTGAATTTTCTTCCATTAATTCCTGAACTTCTTCTATATTTTTAAAATTAAAAAACTGTAACATCATATATTTTGTAATGTAAATTCAATTTTAGCATAAATGTCCAATTAGTTCAACTCTTGTAGTTTATCGTTCACAAACTTTTTAATGTATTTTGAGAGGAGATTTAAGTATTTTTTCTTATCTCTTTCTTCATAAACAACACATTCTCCGTTTTCACAAGTCATAATAATTACAAATTTTTTTACAACCAATCCAGTCAATTCATAAAGCATTGCTGCATATGCTGCACATTGAACAAAGTATCCTTCAATCCATTCAACGGGTTTTGGTTCCTTTGAGGTTTTATAATCAATAATTGCCAGTTCACCATCAAATTCTGCAATTGTATCTACAGTTCCAGCAATTCCAAGAATTTCACTATATAAAGATCCTTCTAAAGCATGTATATTATTAATTCTTTTTAATGTTGGTTTTGCAATTTGAAATAAGTGTTCTGAAATTGGTTGAACAGAAGGCAAATCTTGATTGAGAAGATAATTTTCAATCAAGGTATGAGTATCCGTTCCTCTCGATGTAGAACGTTTTACAATACGATCGGCCTCAGCCTCACCAACTCTTTTGCGCCAATTAGCAAAAAAGTCTTTTTTATAATGACTGATTATAGAAGTAATAGAAACAAGTTTCTTATTTCCTGTAGGAAGATCATAATATCTTACTCCATCGATTACAGTTCTAGAAAGAACTGGTAAATTTAAGTTAACAAATGTAAAACTCATTTTTGTTTAGATTTATTATAGTTTGTAATTTTTGGGCACATTTTATTTAATTTGTATGTATGGTGAGAAATCTATTTTTTAACCTTTCAATAACTTCTGCAGATGACTTTTTTTGTAAGTCTTGTTTAATCATAATCCAAGTTCCTTTTTAGCAATTACAAACTCTTTAACCAACGGTGAACGAACAATGTCATCAACATCAAATTCAATTTTCTTAAAAGATGGCATTACTTCAATTACTCTAATAAAATCAATAATTCCATTTTTTTCACTTTGTCGAGTGAGATCACTTTGCTCAATGTCACCAGCAAACATTATTTTAGTGTTAAGTCCACATCTAGAAAGTACTGAGAAACTTTCATGAGAGGAGCAATTTTGTGCTTCGTCTACAATAATAATTGCATTGTCAAGAGTAACTCCACGAATAAAAGATGTACACCAAAAACTAATTGTATTTTGTGCTTTTAAATTACCATATAGCATTTCAAAAGAAGCATCATCTGGCATTTCAAACATATACTTCACCATATTTTTATATGGAATTTCAAAGAGAGACTTTTTATCTTCTTCGGTATTGTGAGTTACAATATATTGATCGGTAATGTAAAGATGTTCAGGATCTTCAACTAAAATGCATTGGACTTCTTTTTCGCATACTGGTTCAATAGATTTTATTCCAATATAATGCATATAATTTGGATTAAATCTATTTGCTTTTCTGGGAATATAAAATGGATTTATCTGTTTGGGTAAACTAATATTTAAATCATAAGATACATTTTTAGTTACTATTAATCTTTCTTTTCCTTTATGATCTATAACAACATGATTTTTTTCATCATTAATTCTATTTCTAATTCTATAAGTTGCTCTTCCACCTAATGATTGGACTAATTCAATAACATCATCGGCTAATTGTTTGGATATTGTAGTAAATGAACAACTACCTCCATAACCATCTTTAATAGTTCCATCAGTATCCATTAATCCACGAAGAAGTTCTATTCTATCCTCAATACAAGAATATTTGTATACATCTGGAATAAATTTATTATTTGATTTTTTATCTCCTAACCCAATCTTATGTAAACAATCTTTAACGGGATTTTGCCATCTA
>JACCDO010428986.1_pt1 | contig 11050 bp, 8 predicted proteins | sample 7446101 | NCBI WGS metagenome assembly JACCDO01 (sample SAMN15323440, study PRJNA562643) | freshwater metagenome | isolation source: river surface water | place: USA:Blue River Watershed | collected 2017-08-16
GCAACGCCGAGATCGACGAACTCAGCCGTGCCCTAGAGCGCATGGTCGCCAGCCTGCAACACGCCGTATGGGTCGAGCGCGACACTCAGCAGGCCATGCAGAACTTCTTGGGCGATGCCTCGCACGAGCTGCGCACTCCCCTAACCGTGATCAAGGGCTATGTTGAAATGCTTTCAACCGCCAAGATGACCGCCGACCAAAAGAAGCGAGCCTTCGAGCGCGTGAACGCCGAGGTGCTGCGCATGCAGGGCCTCATCAACGACCTGCTGATGCTTGCCGAACTTGGCGAATCGAAGCCGGTCGAATCTGGCACGGTTGACCTTTCGGCAATGGTCAGTGCTGCGGTCGAAGACCTCAAGGTTCTGCAGCCAAAGCGCAAAGTGATTGCCGCTATCGACAGCAATCTAGTTGTCGCTGGCTCAAACGAATACCTGTCGCAGTTGGTTGCCAACCTGTTCGCCAACATTCGTCGCCACACCCCCGATGATGCCCGCGTTTCGGTGTCGCTAAGTGCAGCCGAAGGGGCCGGTTCGAGCGCTGGAAGTGGCTCAAGCGCCGGAGCGCACGGCGGCATCATTTTGACCGTGGATGATGGCGGCCCAGGCCTGCCGGCCGAAAGTTATGCCCGCGGCATCAGTGCCTTTCAGCGCTTCGACGAATCACGCTCACGAGAGTCTGGAGGCTCTGGCCTGGGCATGAGCATCATGGCCGGAATCGTGCGCCAACACGGCGGTCGCATCGACCTAAACCAAAGCCCGCTCGGCGGCCTGCAAACCGTCATCTATTTGCCGAACTAAGTCTTGACCCACCCCCGGGTGCGGCGCTTGCCCCTCGGGCAGAAGAAAACCCCTCACATCCATGGGCGTGAGGGGTTCTCCGTATTTGAGCCTGGCAAGCGTCTATGCCCGCCGAGCAATCGGGGTGTTGAGGTTTATTTGACCGAACCGGCGGTTAGGCCACGAACGAAGTAGCGCTGAAGACCGAAGAACACGGCCAACGGCACAAGCACCGAGATTAAACATCCGGCCATAACAACCTGCCAGCCTTCACCGCGCTGACCCAACATGCTCAAGAGCTGGTAGGTCATAACGCTGTGGTTGCCCACGAACATGAAGGCGATGAAGTAGTCGTTCCAAACCCAGAGGAACTGGAAGATTGCGAACGAAGCAAGTGCAGGCACAGACATCGGAACAATCAAACGCCAGAAGATCTGGAAGTGGCTTGCGCCATCGATGCGAGCAGCCTCAATCAGTGCAACAGGCAAAGTCATCATGTAGTTGCGCAAGATGTAAACAGCAAGCGGCATAGCGAAGGCGCTGTGCACGATCCAACCGGCTGGGTATTCGCCGCTGAGGTGGAAGTCGCCATACTCGTTGCCCGGGATGGTCATCAGCCATTCGTCTATAGCAACAAACATCTGAAGAACGGCCACGATAACTGCCTGTAGCGGCACGATCATCAAGGCGATGATGACACCGAACCAAAGCTCTTTTAGCTTGAAGTTCAAGAAGGTGAAACCGTATGCCGCAAAGGCTGCGAAGGTAATCGGCAAGATGGTTGCCGGCACCGAAACAGCCAGGGTGTTCATGAACGCCTGAGCAAGGTTCCAGTTCTCTGAGAAGAGAACGTTGTCGAAAGCCTCTAGCGACCAGACAGTGTTGAACGGGTCAAGAATGGCTGTCCACCAACCTGACTCAACCGAAGCGGTGCGCTCACGGAAAGCGGTGACCAAGAGGCCCATGGTAGGCAAAGCCCAAAGGATGACCACAACCAACATAACGAGGGTTGTGCCGACCTTGAAGTCGCGAAGTCTGCCAAGGAAAGAGTTGTGTTTCATCGGATTTCCTCCTGCTTGCGGTAGCTGCGAACCTGGTAGTACATGACCGGGATGATCGCCAGCATAAGTAGCACGACAACCGCGGTTGCCTTACCGGTGTCGTTGTAAACGAAGTACTGAAGGAAGAAGTCAACACCGAGTACGTTGGTGCCGAAGTTACCGCCGGTCATACCCCAGATGACGTCGAAGATCTTCATTGAGCTAATCAAAACGGTGATGAAGACCGAAACCACGGTTCCCCAGATCTGAGGAAGAACCACCTGGAAGAAGGCCTGCGCACCAGTTGCGCCATCGAGCGACGCTGCCTCGGTGGTCTCTTCGGGCACGGCCTTGATGGCTGCCGAGAGAAGGGTCATTGCAAAACCAACATTTGCCCAGATCACGATGACCATGATCATGAGGCTGTTGAGTGAAAGTGTGTCGGTCTGAACCCAGTTGATCGGGGTTCCGCCGATTGCCTTCACGAAAGCGTTGAGCATACCGATCTGCTCATCGCCTGCGCTCCACGAGTAGTTGAGACGCCAGATAGACGAAGCAGCCACGAACGAGATTGCCATCGGCATGAAGATGATTGACTTGAAAACTCGCTCGCGAATCGGGCCAAGCTTGTCGGTCAAAACCGCAATAAACAAACCGGCGATGATGGTTGCCACTGGCACCACGACCACCCATAGAACGTTGTTCCATACGGTCTGAACGAAGGTAGGGTCGCCGAACAGTTCGACATAGTTGTCGAAGCCAATGAACTCAGTTGAATCGTCGTTCATGAAGCTGAACACGATTGACTGAATGGTTGGGAAGACGAGCAGAAGGCCAATCAGAAGAACTACCGGGCCAATGAAAACGTAAGGGCGGAAACCCTCACGAAGTTTGTCGGATGGCAAAAGGCCAACCAGGAAATTTAGGAGTGCGTAGAGGCCGAATGTTGCCAATGGCCCAAGCACAATTGCTGCCAGCGCGGTAATGAGATCGTTCATCCTGCGGCCTCTCTGTGGTGAAACTTGGGAATTCTGTTGTGGTGCAGTGTGAAAGTTTACATCGGCAAAATGAGCCGATAAGTGCGTTGGCGGAAGAAGCTTTCGCTCCTTCCGCCAACGTCTTAACTATCGAATAATCCGGGGATTATTTGACTTAGTACTTGCTCGCAATGATCTTGAACGCTTCGTCCATGGTGATCTTGCCTGCGAACCAGTTGGTTAGCTCTGACCATTCAGCCTTGTTAACCTCTGGTGGTGCCTGGTCTGAACCATCGAAGCCGAAACCAGTTGCCTTAGAGAACATGGTGGTGAACTTCTTGGCTAGTGGGTCGCCGAAGTACGCAGGGTTGAAGGTCTTGTGCGGTGACAAGAAGCCTGAAGCCTTTGATGCGTAACCCTTGGTGCCCATCTTGTCAGACATGATGTAAGCAGCAACCTTTGCAACTGCAGGGTTGTTACGGAATACAGCAGCGGTGTCACCGCCACCTAGAAGGTTTGCCTTGCCTGGGTAAGCAAATACGCCAACGTGCTCGTAGTTCTTAGCCTTTAGCTCAGCCTGGATAGCGTCTGGGAAGAAGCCAGTGATGAATGAGCCCTGCTTTAGCATTGCACAAGCGCCAGCTGCCTTGGTGTCCTTGAACAGACCCTGAGTAGTAGCTAGACCGAAGAAGCGTGAGGTCACGCCTGGGCCGCCACCCTGAGTGTTGCCCTCGGTTAGAAGGGTAGCTGCAAGCTGCTTACCAGCTGCAACGATGCGAGGGTCGGTCCACTTGACCTTGCCCTGCCACCACTGGTTGTAGACAGAAACGCCAGCAGTCTTTAGAACTAGCTCTTCCATCCAGTCAGTAAGTGACCAACCGGTTGCGCCACCAGACTCGGTACCAGCACACCATGGGTATGCCTTGCCTGAAGCCTTGATCTTGTCCTGAAGTGCCTCAAGCTGTGCCTGGGTGGTAGGAACGGTCCAGCCGTTTGCCTTGAACACTGCTGGGTTGTAGAAAACGATTGACTTTAGGTTTGCTGAAACAGGAAGACCGTAGGTCTTGCCGTCTGAAGCCTTACCTAGAAGTTCGAAACCAGGAACAAGAGTCTTCTTGATGGCTGCGAAAGTCTTTGCGCCAAGAACCTTGTCAACAGGAACAAGCTTTGCCTTCTGCTTTAGAAGACCGCCTGGCTGTGGCCACATAGCGATGTCAGGAGCCTGACCTGCCTTGATCTTGGTGGTGATGTCGGTGTCGAACGATGCAAGGCTGGTGAACTTAACCTTGATGCCTGAGCTAGCTGGGAAAGCTAGGTCTAGCTCGTCCTGGAACGCAGCTGAGTCGCCAGCTGAGTATGCACCGTAGATGGTGACGGTACGGGTTGCAGCCTGAGCTGAAACACCCATTCCGAGGCTTGCTGCTGCAAGTGCTGCTGAAGCAACAACTGCGGCTACGCGAGTGCCTTTCTTCATAACTTTTTCCTTTCCATGGATGCACAATGTGGGATTCAACATGGTGCGCAATAAGAAATGTAATCGCTACCAAACACCGATTGGACACTTTTAAGACACAGATTGATAACAATGTAAGCGATTACAGTTTTTACAGGGAAATGAAACGTTTTTATGTAAAAAGTGCTGTTTTACGGCAAAAATACGCCTAAACCGCTTGCAGCAAGACAATAGAAGTATGGAGAAAACACAGCACTCAAAGGTTTCAATCATTGGCGCCGGCGCAGTAGGTGCCAGCAGTGCCTATGCGATGTTGATTCGCGAATCGGCCCGCGAGGTGGTGCTTTACGACATCAACGAAGCCAAGGTAACCGCCGAAATTCTTGACCTGGCGCACGGCACCCAGTTCACTGGTTCTTCAACAATCAGCGGTGGCACCGACATTGCCCTCACCGCCGATTCAGACATCATTGTGATCACCGCCGGGGCAAAGCAGAACCCGGGTCAAACCCGCATGGAACTAGCCGGCGTGAACTTTGGCATCATGAACAAGATGCTGCCCGACCTGCTGAAGCACTCGCCCAACGCAATCATTCTTTTGGTGACCAACCCCTGCGACGTTTTGGCAACCGCGGCCATTCGCGCCACCGGTTTGCCGGCCAATCGCATCTTTAGCTCGGGCACGGTTCTCGACTCTTCGCGCCTTCGCTGGTTGCTGGCTGAGAAGCTAGGGGTGAACACGGCGAGCATCCATGCCCAAATTATTGGCGAGCATGGCGACAGTGAGTTTGCGCTTTGGTCGCAGGCAAGCATTGGGCCGGTGCCGCTAGCCAAGTGGGTCGACGCCGACGGAAAGGGCCTAAACCGCAACGAGCTTGATGCGATTGCCCTGGATGTAAAGACCGCGGCCTATCGAGTGATCGAGGGCAAGGGTGCCACCAACTTTGCGATTGGGCTTTCGGCCGCGCGAATTGTTGAGGCCGTGCTGAACGACGAGAATGCGATTTTGCCGGTGAGCTCGGTGCTGACCGACTATCACGGCGTGAGTGGCGTGGCGCTTTCGGTGCCGACTTTGGTGAACCGCCAAGGTGCGGTGCGCAGAATCGAAGTGCCCATGGATGCGCACGAGCTTGAGGCGTTTGCCCGTTCGGCGGCGGCCATCAAGTCAAGCCTGGAGACGCTGGGGCTTTAGGGGCGGCTCGGGTTTGCTGGGTGCTCGGGCTTAGCCCTGGGCGAGCAGTTCGCGAACTCGCGGAATTACCTTGGTCGCATAGAGCTCAATCGAGCGCATCATGTGCTCGTGAGGCATTGCCCCGTTGGCGTATTTGAAGTCGAAGCGCTGTGCGCCGACCGACTTGATCGCGTAGGCAATCTTTTGGGCAACGGTTTCAGGCGAGCCCACATACTGTGAACCAAACTCGACTTCGCTCTCGAATTGAGCGCGTGAGGTTGGGCCCCATCCGCGTTCGCGACCTAGACGGCCAACAAACTTTTCGTAGTAGGGGAACATGAGGTTCACGGCTTGTTCGTCGGTGTCGGCGATAAAGCCCGGTGAGTGAATCGAAACCGGTAGGTCGGTTGGCTTGCCAAACTTTTCGAGGGCCTCGCGATAGAGGTTTGAATAAGGGGCAAAGCGGGCTGGGTCGCCACCGATGATGGCCAGCGCCATTGGGGTGCCGAGGCGAGCGGCGCGAATCACAGACTCTGGGCTGCCCCCAACACCAACGCGAATTGGCATGTTGCCGCGTTCGGTCTTTGGGTAGATCTCTTGGTTGGTGAGGCCGGCGCGAGTGGTGCCCGACCAGGTGACCGGCTTCTCTTTGAAGAGCTCGACTAGCAATTCGAGCTTCTCTTCGAACAGCACGTTGTAGTCGCTTAGCTCGTAGCCAAAGAGAGGGAAGGACTCGGTGAACGAGCCGCGGCCTGCGGTGATTTCGGCTCGACCGTTCGAGAGAGCATCGATGGTTGCAAAGCGCTGATAAACGCGCACTGGGTCTTCGCTTGAAAGCACGGTAACGCCGGTGCCCAGGGTGATGTTTTTGGTGACGGTTGCGATGCCGGCAAGAACGGTGTCTGGGGCGCTAACTGCAAAGTCATCGCGGTGGTGTTCGCCAACGTTGATGGCATCGATGCCAAGTTGATCGGCAAGAACTGCCTCGGCAACTAGGTTGCGAATCACCTGGCCGGCGCTTAGCGGGTTGCCATTTAGGTCTTCGGTCATGTCACCAAAGGTGTCGAGGCCAAACTTGATGTTCTGTGGGTTGATTGCGTTCACCCCTCAAGTTTATGTGGGGCGTTGGGTTTTTGTCTAGTGGGGGTTTACTAACTGCCTTCTCGGCCAAGGCGGGTTAGATTTGAGCAATGAGCCCAAAGCCAAATCTTGATGCCGCAGCCGTTTCGGCATTCATGGCGTCGCGCCGATCGACCCGCGATTTTTTGAGCACCCCGGTGCCCGAAGATGTTTTGAATGAAATCATCACGGATGCGCTGACCGCTGCCAGCTGGTCGAACACTCGCCCATTCATGGTTGGAGTTGCCAGCGGCGAAAAGCGCCAGCGCATCAGTGCTGAGTTTTTGAAGCGCTGGGCTGCGCTATCGGCTGCACGAGTTGGTGGGCTGCTGCCAAAGATTCGCCTGGCACTCACCCGCTATGGCGTGCCAACCAGTCATGCACTGATTGCTCGCCCCTACCCCAACGACCTAAAGCCTCGATCGCAGCGAATTGGCAAAGAGATGTATGCACACATCGGCGTTGCCCGAGGCGACAAGGTTGAGCGCGATGCTCAGTGGGCTCGCAACTACGACTTCTTTGGTGCCCCAACCGAACTCTTTATTTATATGCACAAACACTTTGGGGTTTTCTCGGCCGCCGATGCCGGGTTGTTTGTTTCTCAGCTGATGCTTTCGGCCCACGCCCGCGGCCTTGGCACCTGCGCGCAAGGTGCGGTTTCAATTTGGGCCGATGCCGTCGATCGCGAGTTCGATGTGCCCAAGGGTTACAAACTCTTGTATGGCGTGGCCATTGGCTACCCAAGCGATGCACACATCAACGATTTTGCCGCCCACCGAATCGGTGCCGACGAGATCAAGCTAAAGGGCCGATAGGCGGCATCCGAAGTTAAAGCAGAACACCCCCGAACCGGCGGTTCGAGGGTGCCCTGTTGGGGGGATTACTTAGTGTAGCTAAAAGCGTTCTTAAAGAGAACAGGCACGAAAGAACCTTCGATCATGATGCTGTTGACCGAAGCAACGGTTGAAGCAGGAATCTTGAAAGTAACCTTCGAGTCGGTCTTTGAAATGATTTCAAGAACCTGACCGTTCATGGTGATCTGAGAAGTGCCCTCAAGGCCCTGGCCTGAGATCGAAAGCTCACCACCAGCCATGCCAACCTGGCGTGCTGAAACAGCGGCGACCTTGGTCACAACTGCTTCACCAACCTGGATGGCCTTCTGGATTGTGTAGGTACCAAAGGCACCCTTCATGACAAGGTCGTGAACACCCTTAGCAAGACCAGTGGTGTCAAAGACAAGCTTCTCGTCAGAGTTGGTGTCAATCTTCTGCTCTTTGCCACCAATCAAAACGGTGCTAACACCCATGTCTTTACCCGAGAGACTGACCTTGCCAGTGGTGTCAACGTCAATCTTTGAAGGCATAGCAAACTTAGGCTGCTTGAACACAGGCACAACCGGGGCAACTGGGGTAACCACGACGACCTGTTGCGGTGCAGCACCCACAGCTCCAGCAGACGCCACATATGATCCGTATGCGAGGTAACTCATTTGACCATCGGCAGCCAAGCGCATCTCTACCATGAAGCTATAAGTGGTGCTGGCGCTCGTGTTTGAGTAAGAGCATGTTCCGTTGGACCAAGTGCCGGTTATCATGGGCCCGTTTGTATATGCCCGACAAGTAACTGAATACTGAGAAGCAAAAGCCGAGATAACGTTCAGGCGCGAAGTAACAGTAGAAGTGGTGCCGGAGTTAGTAACGGCTGGAGTAATTCCAGTGCTTGGAAAACAGTTGGTGGTAACCTCGACACCACCCTTAGTGACACTCAAATCAAATGACTGAGATGTGCCACCAGTAATGGCTCCATTCCAAGACAAATTAGCTAGCAGCAACTTTCCGATGTCATTACTGGTTAACGTATAGGTGTACACGCCGTTGGATGCCTGCAAGCTTGCGAGTGACGCGCTTGAGCTGTAGTTACCGCCAGCGGTTGTCTTGGCAAGCGCAGAGGACATTGTCCCGCCTCCGTTGCCAGCAAGCCCGTTGTTCAAACCGGTAACAGTAAGCACGTCTCCCGCAGCAAAACCAGTGGTGTCGACACAGGTGTAGCCCCACTTATTTGCATAGTTTGAGGATGCATCGGCAGTGAAGTCCTGAACATATTGTTTCGAGAATCTGTACGAAATTGTCCAGTCCGAGCCGCTGATAGCTGCACCGTCGATCTGCAGAGATGGAGTGAACGCATAGGTGCCGGCACTTACTGAGTCATAAGGCCCGCTTCCCCAAGACGAGAGCGTGATTTCAATTGCTGCGCTTCCGACTGAAGCTGCTGCAGGCACAGAATAAGTTCTCGAAGTAGCGGTTTCAGAGCTCGACGAAACAGTGATTGCCGTGGAAGGGTGGTAAAGAGACACTGACAAGCCCCGCGACAAAGCGGTGCCATTCAAAGTAGGGTTCGAGCCATAGGTGATGGTGTGATTTCCACCTTGAATTGACGCCCACGCATTGGCGTTCGGCACATAGCGAGCTGTGACTTGAGCGTATTGGACATTCGAACCAAGTGTCATCGAAGCTGAGCTAAGTGGGCCTGTTTCATTTGCGTTGTTGTAAGTGAAAGCACCTGCATTTGAAGCAGGACCTGTTGCATGTGCAGCCGGAGCAACGCCGCCCACGACCATGGCTAGTGCGGCAAGCGCGCTAACTAAAGATTTTTTCATTTGAGATATTCCCCTTATAGAAATCGTTCAAAACGAACAGGTATAAAGGTATTAGCCGCGAAAAGTTTGAAAACGGGAATCTACGGTTACCCCTAGACGTTGATAACGATGGATCAAATAAGGAGACCCCATGTCAGAAGTTACCTATTACGGAGCCGATTGGTGCAGCGACTGCCGCCGTTCGAAGTCTTTGATGAACACCTTGGGCGTGGAATTCGACGAGAAGAATGTTGAAGAAAGCGCAGCCCTAGCTGCAGAAGCTGAAGGCATTGCGGGTCGCAAGAACATCCCCGTTATTGTTTTCAAAGACGGCACTCACTTGGTTGAGCCAAGCGACGCAATTTTGCACGCGGAACTAAAGGTTCGCGGGCTTATCTAGAGCCGCAATCGCCCCAGATTTGAGTCGGCTGATTTAGCGCAAAATAGTCGCGCGGCCCTTAGGCCAAACGCGTGATGGCAAGTCACTCTGCAACAGGTCATCATCGTCAGACTGCACGCTTAGCGAGGTGCCGCGAAGCAAACGAACCGCCTCAGCCGAAGTGATTACCTTGGCGGTTAGCTTTGCACCAACGGCGTTCCAGTCAACTCGAATGTAGCCTTCAACAAAACCCGTGCCCGAAAGAACCTGGGCGGTGACTAGCTCGGTGCCAGAACCAACCGCAAAGTTGCTTAGGCCAATGGTGGTGTTAACCACACCGGCGTAATAAAGAGTAGAAACAGCGGTGCCCATAACCAGCGGGCCGCGAGCTGAAAACAAGACTTTCTCGCCGCTAACCTGCTCGCCTGGGGCAGCACCAATCAGAGCCGAAACGTTCAACGGCGTGCCGTTTTCGGCGGTTGCCGAGGTGCTCACGCTAAGGCTGCGGGTTAGGTCGATTGGCCAAATGATTACTTCTTCAGAGGCCTTTTGTGAATATTCGTATGAACGCAAACCGCTTACCTGGGCATCGATTTCGATTCGGTCGCCGGGGTTGTGGCTTCGCACATCAATGGCAGCCGTGACAGAGCCATCTTTGAGGGTCACACGGCGCAAGATGATTTGGTCGCGCGAAACGTTGGTGATCTTAACGCCGTCAACATAAACCTGAGTTGGGTCGGCAATGTCTTTGGTGTCTAGGTACAAGAACACTTCTTGGCCAGCCATTGGCTTGTTGTTCGAGTCATAGATTTTGGCCGAGTAGGTGAACTTGTTTAGGTCGGCCGAGGCATAGTAGGTGCGCTGACGAGGCTCGGCGAAAGGCAAGCTAACGCCAGGCATGTAAGCCAACCCCATGCCAGCGGTGATCGAAGTTGTCATCGCAATTGGGGTGTTGCCGGTGTAGTCGTAGCTGGCCTCGCCAAACTGAATCGACTCGGTTGCCGACTTCTTATAGAAGAGTCGCGCGCGATATTTGCCGCGCTCGATCTTGTTTACTGTGCCCCTAAATTCGAACTGCTGAAGCTGTGGGTGCGATGCATAGCCGCCACCGGTGGTGATAGTGGTGCAAACATCTGAGGTGCACTGCAAGAACTCAACCGAAAGCAGGTTGGCGTCAATCAACGACAGAACGCTGGTGCCCGAAGCAGTTGAAACCCAAGAGGTAATGGTCTGGTCGCCAACGTGCGGAGGCTCCATGCTGAAGTCGACAAATGGCTTGGCAGCTGCCGGGTCGAGAATCTGAAGCTTGGTTAGGTTTGAGCTTGGCTCATATGGGTCACGAGCGTCGTCACCGTTGCGGTCTAGCCAGGCGCGAACCGTAAAGTTCAACGACTTTTCGGCATAGGCCTTGATCTTCAAATATCCGCCGCTTGCTGCAACGCTAAACACGCTGCGCACGCGCGAGGTTTCGGTTGAACAAATCTTTGATGCTGTTCCATA
>JACCDO011381990.1_pt1 | contig 11049 bp, 14 predicted proteins | sample 7446101 | NCBI WGS metagenome assembly JACCDO01 (sample SAMN15323440, study PRJNA562643) | freshwater metagenome | isolation source: river surface water | place: USA:Blue River Watershed | collected 2017-08-16
GCCATACAGGCAGCAGGCATGCAGAATCCCGAATTCCATCAAGTGTCTAACTTGCCAGGTAACATGGCAGATCAGATTCGCCAGCTGGGCAAGAGCCTGTTTGGCAGTCTAACCATGACGCCTACCAAGCGTATCCATGTGGTGGCCAACCTAGGTGGACAAGGTCCCAACACTAATCAAGAAGTGCAAGCAGTTGCAGGCTTCTTGAAGAAAGAGGGCAAAGACCTAGGTCCAGGCAATGTGGACTTTGACAACGTGATGCCTGGATACAAAGCAGACACTCACATGTTTTCCGCAGCAGGCATTCGCTGGATGCTGGTAAAAGACTTTGCAGGTCAGTACATCTACTGCTGGCCTGAAGCAGACAGCCATGATGCTGTGGATGCCATTGGCTACGATCAGGATGTAAAAAAGCTGAGATGAGATACACCGAGCTGATCACTGAGAACGATGACGACGACGACTTGTTTGGTGCAGAGCCAACCAAGCAGGGTCGTACTGCACAACGCAGTATTGACTATGCACGACATCGTCCAAGAAAAAACAGCACCGCACAGTATTATCTTGTGGCACCCGATCAAGATATCATAGCACGAGCCACTGCTGATAAAACAGGTATAGATAAACTTGAACACTATGCCAGAGGCTATGCTCAAAGATACATAGATGATGGGCATGGTCCTGACGATACCATGCAGGTGGTTTTCCGTAAACTCAATCAAGGCATGGAAGATACAGTGGTTGTAAGAGTATGGCCACTGAGTCGACTGGTTGGTCTACACGAAAATGAAGATGACGACTTGTTTGGTGCGCCAACGGCTGCTGGCAAGCAAACAGCACACAACATCGCTGTGGCACAGTTTCAATCCAATCTGCATCGTTTTGCCCCGGAACTGCAAAATCAAGTGGCTGCACTCACAGGTGATGCTATACGCAATCTAGTGGGCGACATCACTAGACAGTTGCCTGGACTGCGTGGTGATCCACGACTCACACGATTGGTTACATATCTGTTTACCAACGGAGCACAAGAACAAGCGGTTCGTGAAATATTTGATGCAGTGAGTGCAGATTCTAACTTGGCCTTGAACGAAAACTCGCGCAATGGCATGCTGTTTGACATTGTGGGAAATCTAAGACATGACAGTCATCTCTGGGCCTATCTATCAGAAATCCTGGAAGACATGGAGGAAGACGAAGACGAAGACTCAGGTGAGATCACCAGACGCGAAGACATAGAGTTTGAACTGGCCAGCGACATTGAAGGCAGACTGCAAATTCTGTTGGAAATAGCCATTGAACGGGCTGTGCTGGCCATATCACGAGTAAATGAATCTGAACCATCAGATGCGGATCTGTTTGGTGTTGACCCCACTGTGGTGCGTCGTCATCAGCTGATCAAGCAGAAAAGCAATAGACTGAACAAACGAGATACCAAGGGCATTTTTGTTGGAACCAAGATCAAGATCAAGCTGGGCAATGGCAAGTACTACAAGGCCAAGGTAACCAAGCTGTTGCCTTCGGGACGAGTGAATGTGACTTTCAAGCTCGGCGGCATAGAGTACACACGCTCTGTGAGTCCACACACCATTCGTGACGAACACATCATTGGCGAAGACCTAGACGATGCCGACCTGTTTGGCACACAGCCAAAAGGTCATAAGCTACCAGCTGGACACAAGTTCATCATCTACATAAACAATCAGCCGCGAGGCAAGGCAGTGGATCTAGACCATGCTGTGGATCGCTCACAAAGATACCTGGCAGCGGTACATGAACAGAATCCAGAAGCTCGTGTTAACATACAGGTCATAGACGACCATGACGGCGAAGTAATGTGGTCAGCTGCTGTGGGTCGTGATGGACAGTATTACAACCGTGGCAAGTATGCCAAGATAGCGGAAGCACCGCTGGCAGACTATCAGCCCATGGGCGACTTCAACAAGCCTGGTCCGTTCCGTGGGGTAGATAAAAAATTAGTACCACACCCTACCAATCAGCTAAAGACAGCTCGCTTCTTTGAACAAACACCTTACGATTTTAGACTGTTCTTCAGCAACATTCCGGGCACTGGACGCTACAGTGAATACGGTCCTATGGAGCCCAAGGTAGTACAAGAGATATTCAAGGATCAAGCGAATCAAATCATCCAAGGCAGCGAAAACGCAATCACTGTGGTGTTTGTGGGCAACAAAGGTGACAGCAAGGTCATGCTCACCCCTTGGATGATGGCACATCGCATTGGACATGCTGTGCAGGCCGGTGTCAGAATGGCAGGTGGCCGCGGTGCTTGGAAAGAAGCTGAAAGTCATTTCTTCCGTGGCATTAATCAACTGCTCAAGGATTTCTATGGCAAAGGTGGCAACAATCGCTATGATACAGAAGCCAACTGGGCCATGAGCAGAGAATATGCAGCACTGTTCAACGCCATTGGCACACAGCGCAGCAGCCGCACAGGACAGATTCGTCGTCCTTATGAATTTCTATATGAACTGTTTGCACAGTATCTGGGCACAGGTCGGATTGAATTGAATCCACTGCCTAAAAAACAGGAGTATGGTCGCCGGGCCTGGGGTCGCAGCACACAGAGCTTGAACCTGCGTGGCGATGGGGAAGAATCAAAGTATACCACAGAGGTACTGGCACGAGACATGGAGATCATGTTCAGCGATGTGCTGGGCGAACTGGTAGGAAAGATACTGGTAATGTAATGAAGATTGCAGAGATAATTACAGAAAACTTTGCTAATAATGAAAATCCTGTTAAATTTTCAGTCACCTCGCCTGACGGATACCAACACAGTTTTCAAATAACACTTGCAGTACATGGAAAACATGTGGGACATTTTAATTTTGTACGAGGTGCTGACACAGATGATGTCAACAATGAAGCAGAAGTTGAACAACGCTGGCAAGGTCAAGGTTATGGCAAATTGTTGTTGATGAAAGCCATTGATGTTGCCAACAATCACGGATTGGATTTCCAACAAGACATACGCGGTATAACAGATGCACAACAAAATGTGTACGACAGTTTAGAAAATGCCGGCTTGATTGTAACTCCAGGTGATGGATTTTGGTTCTTAACTCCACAAGGCGAACAAGAATTAAATAGCTTAAACGAAAACTTCGCCGATGGTAAAATCCGAGGCAAGAGTCGTCCAGGCAGAGTTAAACGTGCAGGTGCCAGTTGCAACGGATCAGTTACTGATCTTAGAGCCCGAGCCAAACGTGCCAGCGGTGAACGTGCAAAAATGTACCATTGGTGTGCTAACATGAAGTCAGGTCGTAAAAAATGAAAATACATGAAATTATTTTAGAAGCGGTTGGTAAAACATTAGGAGGATTTCCTGTTCGAGTTTTACAAATACAGGACCGTGACATGGAAGAAGCTATCAAACTGTCTGCTCCGCACAGCAGAATTGACAGAGATGAATTACATGGGTATGTTGACCGCATCAAAACCGGCACTAAGACCAAGCGAGATAAATTTAGCCCGATTATTCACGGGAGTAATATCAAGGCAATCACGCAGAGCGACAATCCTGATGACAAATGGGATCTGGATGATTTAGCACAACAGATTATGAAACGCCCCAGTAAAATTCTTGGCACCAATGCTAAAATGGAAAAGAGTGCCACCGAGGGCGAGATTGTGTACGACCTTACGCTACCAGCACTTTCTGGCATAGTGGTGGATGAAGATACCGGCGACTTTGTGGAAATTAAAACCTGTCCTGGGGCAGGTGAATGCCAACTATACTGTTACGCCAGAAAAGGCGGTTATGTGATGTTCCCTGCCAGCTCCATGAGTGCTGCACAGGCCCTGAACTTCTTGGTCAATGATCCTGAAGGCTACATGGCCATGGTAGATGGTGAAGTCAAAGCACTGAAGAAGCGCACAGACAAGCATGGTATTAGACTGGTAGTACGCTGGCATGATGCTGGTGACTTCTTTTCAAAAGAATATCTAGATCTTGCTTATCAAGTAGCAGAAGGTAATCCTGATGTGAAGTTCTATGCTTATACCAAGATGGGTGATGTGGCAGTGGGCAGCAAGCCAAAGAACTTTATTGTAAACTTCAGCACAGGTGCCCAAAGTCGTGAAGTCAAAAAAGTGCAGATGCACAAACAGGCAGGTAACATTGTAAAAGACGCCATCACAGTGCCCAAAGACATGTTCCGTGATTTGTTTGTGACTGATGCCAAAGGCAAATATGTCAAAGACGAAAAAGGCCGTACACAGGTAAAAGGCGAAGCTGAGTGGGACCAATTCAAACAACAATTAGGCGCAAAATTCAATGTGGATCCAGATACCATTATTACCTATGATCAAATGTTAAAGATTCCGGAAGGACCCAAACCCAAATGGCATGTGGTGATATTCCCTGCAGGACACGGAGACCGTGCTGCCAACAGATTAGACGTTATTAACAGTTTCTTAATGTTTCATTAACATTGTAGCAAAAAAACAACAAAAAACCCTAGTATTTGCTAGGGTTTTTTTATGGTTGACCCAAATGGGCCCATTTTGCTATACTAGAGGCTAAGTTAAACAAAAGGAGCCAGTAATGAAAGAACTCAAAGCCTATGTAGAGCAAAAAAACAAATGGCATGCCCTGTTTGGCAAACAGGCCAATTATTTGGACCTGAGCAAGCCTGCAGATCGTCAGCGTATTGCCAACATGATTGATTCCGAACTCAGTCCAGAAAACCTCTCCTGCGACGGTGAACTGCCTCGCAGTCAGGTGCAAGCTCGTTATCGTCAACTCACAACTGTTGCAAAACAGTTAATGAAGTTGGACTCTACTGTGAAATTCTACGAGTTCGCATAACGGTTGACCCAAAATTCCCATTTTGCTATACTAGAGGCTAAGTTAAACAACAGGAGACGATTGTGCAAACAGCAACCATTCAGCAGATCAATTCCAGCATCATGTTCGGTACCTTTACCAACGAACAGCTGGACAGTATCATGTGTGCGGTCAAGTATGCTCGCGCTCAGCTGGGCAAAGAAATCAAACGCAACCTGTCGCGTGGCGACAGTGTGAAATTCTACAGTTCCAAACGTGGCGTCACGGTGTTTGGTACAGTGGAAAAGGTTGCAATCAAGTATGTCACAGTTCGTTCTAACAACGGTCTCTGGAAAGTGCCCGCTAACATGTTGGAGGCAGCATAATGAGTATTCAGTTTATTGTAGACGGTGTTAACGGCCGTGACGAGCGTGTGATCCTCTGGCGCATGGGCGAGTACACATACGAACTGGAGATTGGCACAGGCATTCACAAGCGGTCTGTGAAACTGGCCAACACCGAGTACTATGACGCTCTGGCAGCCTTTGATGCCGCTGTTGAAAACTATCAAGACCTGGAGGCTGTATGAAAATAGTGTACAATCGTATGCTAGGTGGCTGGTACATTGTGCGTGGCGCACACCAGACTCCTATAAGCGGTCGCTTCGATTCGAAAGAATCTGCCCTAGCACACCTGCGTCGTCGTAATCCATTGCATTATGGTGTAGCATGAATTGGGTTTTGATCATTGCACTGCTCACGCCCGGCGGTGACTTTGCAGGCAAGATGCCAGTGTACTTTCCAGACCGTGCTTCGTGCAAAGCCGCACTCAAGCGATTGGACAAGCCAACTGATGTCAATGACCCAATGGGCATGAAGTACAAAGGAACTGTCTGTGTGACAGCAGATCACTGGGAAGGCCGAGTGCCTATGAAGGATATACCTCTTGACTAAGATAGATGAAATTTTGCAGTGGGTTGGTGCAGTGTTTATCATTGCAGGCCACAGCCTCAATGCCGTAGGACCAGCGGCTTATCCGTTCAACATCATTGCATTTTTTATTGGTACTATCTTTTTCTTGATCTGGTGTTTGCGGGTGCGGAATAGACCGCAACTGCTGGTAAATGTGGTTGCACTTTCAATTGGTGCAACTGGTTTGTTTAGAGCTTTTGTTCAATGATACCATGCTTATACTACTTATTGTATTGGGAATCCTGCTAAGAACACAGAGCAATCATCCTGTGTTTTGGTTAATGGCCTGGCCAGGTACCGCGTTTCATGAGCTGAGTCACTATGTGGTGGGTTTTTTGTTAGGTGCCAGGCCTACTCAAATCAGTATATTACCCAGCACCGGCAGCTCGGGCAATCAAGTGCATGGCTACGTGGAATTTGATAATTTGTCATGGTACAATGCATTGCCCACGGCCTTGGCTCCATTGTTGGGGTTTGTTGCGGCATTGATGTTAGCCACCAAACTCACCTGGGCCATGACCTGGACCAATGTTGCACTTTGGTGGGTGTGCGTGGCTATGATCAGCCAGTGCTGGCCCAGCAACGCCGACTGGAAGGTTGCTTTTTGCAGTCCAGTCGGATTGGTATTTTACGGAGCTTTGGCAACGGCAGTAGTGGTGTTGTAATTAAACCACACTTGGTTTTTGACCAAAATATGCTGGGCCTGTAAAATACAGTCATAGATAAGTAGGAGAGAAACATGATCAAAGGCACTTGTCCAGTTTGCCAAGGCAGCGGCCGCGTACCAATCTCCCAGGAGATGGAACGGTACAAAACTGTGATTGCAGGATTTGACAAAGAAACTAACACATTTGGTTGCACCAACTGCGGTGGCCAGTACATGTATGGTAGACCAACAGGCATGGTGCGACTAAACGAGACAGGACAGCCTTGTTCTCATACCTATCAGAGTAGCAATGCAGGTAGGTGTCTTACCAATTATCATTGCATCCATTGCGGTGACAGTTATCAAATTGATTCAGGAGATTAAAAATGGGATTAGACATGTATGCCTATGTGGCCAAGAAAGAAAACGAAATGCGCGACTTTTACGAAAGCTATGACTACGACACAGACTCTAGTCCGGTAGTCAAACCTCGTGAAATTGCCTACTGGCGCAAGCATCCTAACCTGCATGGCTGGATGCACCGGCTGTGGAATGAGAAGGGCCATGATGGTGACTTTAACGGCGATGAGTTAGAACTGACCTGGGAAGACCTGGACAGACTGGAGTATGTGGTCAAGCATAAAGAACTGCCTAGTACAACTGGATTTTTCTTTGGCAATAATTCAGATGATCATTATCGCCTGCAGGATCTAGAATTTATTAAAGAAGCCCGCGCAGAAATAACCCGGGGCATGAGAGTGTTTTATAATTCAAGTTGGTAAATGAAACATATTGTTTACAAAAAAGATTCAGGCGAGCTGATTGGCATGTACGACAAGCCCGGCTCGGCCAAAGCCCAGGTAACCAAACACAACAAAAAGCTCATGTGGGCCTTGTTGACCAACACCCTCAAACCCTGGCAGGCGGAGCAAGAAGAAGAATGGGCCACTTGCACCTGGGCAGAGTACGAAAGCATTTTCTTCCGTTGGTATGCTGTCAGCAACCGTTTTGGCTACAGAGGCTACCTGTAACTTGTTGTTTTTACACAACAAAAAACGGTTGACCGTTTTGGCCCATTTTGCTACAATAATGGCATATTAAGTAAAAAGGAGTTTGAGTTGATCATCAATAATGCACCAGCCCACGAAGCTGTTCTGTCAAATGTAGGCGAAATTGGCGAGTTCCGTATTCGCAATTCTGCCAAGGCTTTCAACATCCTTTCAAGCGGCTTGTATGCCAACAAAATCCGTGCCATTATCCGTGAACTGTCGTGCAATGCAGTAGACAGCCATACTGCCGCAGGCCGGCAAGATACGCCTTTTGATGTGCATCTGCCCAACACCATCGACCCAACTTTCCGCATCCGTGACTATGGCACTGGCCTTAGCCATGAGCAGGTGTTGAGCATCTACACCACCTACTTTGAGTCAACCAAGACTGAAAGCAATCAGTTCATTGGTGCTTTGGGCTTGGGCTCCAAGAGTCCGTTCTCCTACACCGATAACTTTACTGTTACCGCTATCAAGGACGGTCACCGTAATGTGTACAGTGCCTTTATCAACGGTGAAGGTGTGCCCAGCATCGCACTCATGCACTCAGAGGACACTACAGAACCCAACGGTGTTGAAGTGCAATTTGCTGTGACAGACCGCTGGGACTTTGACAAGTTCCGTGCAGAAGCTCGCGAGGTCTACACCTACTTCCGCCTGCGTCCGGTGGTGTCAGGCGGTGATGGCGAGTTCCAGTTCCGCGACATTGAGTACAAGGACAAGAACATCATCCCAGGTGTGCATTACACTTCAGGTCGTTCCAGCCGTGCTGTGATGGGCAATATCGCCTACCCAATCGAAGTGCCCAACGCTGATACCAACTTGGGTTCATTGGCTGGCCTGCTGGGTTGCGGCCTAGAAATTCACTTTGACATTGGTGAAGTAGATTTCCAAGCCAGCCGTGAAGGTCTTTCTTACATTCCACAAACCATCGAAGCTATCAAGAACAAGTTGATTGCGATCAATGCTCAACTGGCAGTGCATCTTGGACTAGAAGCAGACGCTATCAGCAACGAGTGGGAAAAGGCTTACTTTTTGATGAACAAGAGCCGCGAGGCTCTATGGTCAGAGGCTGTGCATGCGTACCTTGCTGCCAAGCCAGCCAAGCTGATTGACGATAAAAAGAGTCACTATCTGCATACCGTGACTCAGCGCATTGGCGTGAAAGATCTTGCTGCCAGATACAATATCAGCATCTTGGCATTCTACAAGACTTCGAGCAGTGTGGGTTGCAGTGAGGTCAAACCCAGCCGTGTGTACGACAAGACTCATACCACCTTTGAAGAAGAGTGGACATTCCACACCGACCGTGGCGTAGTATTTGTCAAGAACGATCTCAAAGTTGGTGCTCTCAGCCGTGCCAAATATCACTGGCGCAATGCCAAAAGCAAGGGCATGGAACTGCCTGGCAAGCTTCACAGTCACAATGTGTATGTGCTGAGTGCCGCTACCAAAGGCCACCCAATGGATGTGGATGGCTTCTTGGCAGAGTTGAACAATCCGCCTGCAGAGCAGATTGTAATAGCCAGTGACTTGTTGGAAAAAGAGCGCAAGACTGTTACCGGCGGCATGGGCGCCAATGTCACTATCATGAGCCTGCAACGACGCGGCTATGGTGGCTATCACCGTGAGCGTGAGCTGGTGTGGAAGGACGCAGGTCGTGCAGACGCATTCGACGACTCAGAAACCTACTACTACCTGCCGTTGAGTGGCTTTAATGTTATCAGCCGGGGTGTGGATATCCAAAACATGCAGAGCTTCAGTGGTATGGTTGTGGACAGCGGCATTCCGGGCCTGCATGGTATCACCATTTACGGTGTGCGTAAAACGGACATCAAGTTCATTGAGACCCAAAAGAATTGGATCAATGTACAGGATCATATTCGTGCAGTTTTGGCAAAATTAGACCCTGCGATTGTGCGACAGTGTGCTCTAAAACAACTTGACCTGGGCCGTTATTTCCGCTACAATAACGACATTGCAAAGTTGGTTGACAGCCGTAGTCCTTACGCAAAGTTTTTGACTCAGTTCAAAGATCTAGCAGATGTCAAAGTTGATCGTCACAGCCTGGAACGGTTGTGCCGGGACTATGCAACACCTGTTGATGTAGAATCGGTTGTCAAGGCAATCGCAGATGAAATGACTGCCATCCGCGATCGCTATCCACTGTTGAGCAGTTTGCGCGACTACGACATCAACGCGATGGCCGCAGCCGAATATATTAATCTTATTGACGCTTCGAAAGGCATTTGATCATGGCTCATTCATATCTCATCCAAGGCAAAAACATTGTTGTTGTCATCGATAACCGGCCCTACACCATTACCTCAACTCACATTGGCTACGAAAAGCTCAAGCAAGCTATCAAGGACAGCGATTGGGATACTGTCAAGCAAGTGGTTGATCCTGCCAAAGAGATTCTTGCATATGGCAAGGGCTTGGTAGCCGTGCAAGGCTCCCGAGTGTTCTACAAAGACCGTGAGATGGTGGGCGTGATCACCCAGCGCCTGATCGACATGTATCAGGAAGGCTTTCCTGTAGAGCCCTTGATTCTGTTCATGGAGAATCTCATGCAGAATCCCAGCAAGCGAGCTGTGGAAGAACTGTACACCTTCTTGGAAAAGGGCAAGCTGCCTATCACTCCAGATGGACACTTCCTGGCCTACAAGAAGGTTCGTGCAGACTTCCTGGACATCCACTCTGGCACTATGAACAATGCACCAGGACAGATCGTGGAGATGGAACGCAATGCTGTAGACGACGATCAGAACCGCACTTGCTCCACAGGCCTGCACTTCTGCTCCAAGGACTATCTGGATCACTTTGGTGGTTCGGACAGCCGTACCGTGATCCTCAAGATTAACCCTGCAGATGTTGTGAGCATTCCAGCTGACTACAATGCAACCAAGGGTCGTGCCTGCCGCTATGAAGTGATTGGCGAGCTGGGTGTGCATCCAGATGAAGCATTCATTGCACCTGTGCAAACAGAAGCAGTGAAAGAATCCAGCAACGAAGAGTTGATCAAGGCCGCTGTAGAGGCTGCTGTTAAGGCCGCATTGGCTGCGCAGGCTGCCGCAAACGCAGACGGCAAGTAATCTGTAACCCAGGGGCTCCGGCCCCTACTTTTTGAAAGTATAACGATGTCTCATTTTATTCGTAATGGCAACACCTGGCGTGTGGCCGATAACGCATCCCTGGATATTCATTCTCACCTGCCTGCAGGTAACTATGTTATCAAACAGGATCAATTTGGCAATCTGTTCTTAGAACAGGTGGATGCGTTTGAACTCAAGGGCAAACGCTATGGCGACAACGATCGCAACCGTGATCGTATATATAGCACTTTCATGGACCGAGAAGTTTCAACTGGTGTCATGCTCACTGGTGAGAAAGGTTCTGGTAAAACCATGCTGGCCAAGGCTCTGGCGCTCAAGTGTGCCAACGACGGTCATCCTTGCATTCTGATCAACAGCCCCTGGCGCGGTGACGCATTTGCCAAGATGTTGCAGGATATTCAACAACCTTGCATGGTGTTGTTTGACGAGTTTGAAAAGGTTTATGATAGCGACGAGCAAGAGGAAATGCTCACAA
>JACCDO011551836.1_pt1 | contig 11049 bp, 13 predicted proteins | sample 7446101 | NCBI WGS metagenome assembly JACCDO01 (sample SAMN15323440, study PRJNA562643) | freshwater metagenome | isolation source: river surface water | place: USA:Blue River Watershed | collected 2017-08-16
CTTGTAAACCAGTTTCTCCTTTTAAACCAGTTGCACCTTTTAAACCAGTTGCACCTTGTAAACCAGTTGCACCTTGTAAACCAGTGGCACCTTGTGATTGACCATTTGGTCCATGCATTCCGGTGGGTCCTTGTAATCCAGTAGGACCTTGAGATCCAGTTATACCTTGCCCTCCAGTTGTAGAAGATATATAACCTGTGGGCTTTGGAAACATTGATATATAAGTTGACATTCAATTAAAATAATAATATATTATTTTAATAATAATCTAAAATAATAAATTTATATAATATAATGAATCCAAATTTCGATCTAAATATTAATAATTATAGTATTGGAGAACTTGAAGAATTATTTGAATTACCGTCTAATTATGACCCAACTATTGTTGAAATTAAAGAAGGAAAATTAAGACAAAATATTATTGGCGACAAAGATATTACACCTAATATTAAAACTAACACTCTTAATTTCATTAAAGAAGTAAAAAATAAATTATTGGAAAGTATTAATAAATTTAGTTCAGAAAATCTAGCAAAAAATTATTATAATATTGATAAAACTTTACAACCTAGTGAACTTATTAGTGCCGGATCAACTCAAATAATAAAACAACCAATTACACCTTATGCTCAATCTATGCCATCAGAATATTATCAAGGTACAATTAATCCATTATCAAAAAGAATCTTAAGACAAAATATTAATATTGACACTCGTTTTAGAGATAATTATTATACAACATTAGCATCCAATTTTCACGTTGATCTTCCAATTCGTCTAAATAAAGTTGTATCATTACAATTAGCAGCAATGGAACTTCCTACAACATTTTATGTAATATCTAAAATATTTAATAATAATTATTTTACGGTTCAAGTATCTGGTCTTAATCCATTTGTGGTTCAAGTTCCTGATGGTAATTACGATTACTTATCATTACAAAATTATATAAACAATTATTTTTTAACGAATGGAGGTCCAACTTATTCCACAATAAATGTTGTGTTTGATATTAATACTCCAAGTGGAACAACAACAGGTGGTTCAGGTAAGGCAATATTTGGTTCAACAAGTGGAACATTAAATTTTACTCTTAATTTTTTAACTGATGACCAAGGTATTCAAAATTTACAAACTCCTTTACCATTAAAACTGGGTTGGTTATTGGGATTTAGAAATGGTATTTATGAAAATAACACGACTTATGTGTCAGAGGGAATAGTTAATTTAATTGGTCCAAGATATATATATTTAGTTGTAGATGATTTTAATAATAATGTTAATGATGGATTTTATGGTGCGTTTAATTCATCCATTTTAAACAAGAATATTTTAGCGCGCATATCATTACAAGGAACCGTGTTTTCAATAGTAAATGAGAATAATTATATGGTTACAACAACTCCAAGACAATATTTTGGTCCAGTTGACATACAAAAATTACAAATTCAATTATTAGATGAATATGGTCGTATTCTTAATCTAAATAATATGGATTATAGTTTTTGTTTAACATTTCAAACTGTTTATGATCTATAAATTAATCTTAGGTTTTTAAATTCGAATAATATTCCAACCAATTATCTGGAGATAGCTTCGTTTTTCCATCATATTTGACCGCTAAATGTTTCTCTAACAAATAATTATTTATATGTAATTTGTCTAAATATATATCAGCTAATATTCTACCATATTTTTCCGTCTGTAAATTTTCTAAACGAATTATTTTACCTAATAATAATTCGGAAACAGTATCTCTGGCAATAATTGCACATTTTTTCTCATCTTCATTTGAACCCTTTATTTCCGGACAATCAATTCCATTTAAACGAACTGAAAATCGATAAATTGGAGACTCTTTATAAGGTAATTTCGATGCAATTGTAATTGTATCACCGTCATAAACTTTTATAACTAATCCTTGTTTAATAGGAGGTATAAATAATTGAGTATTATCATATTTAATATTCTTTAAATCTTCCGTAAAATCATAAAAATTAAAACTATTATAAGAATATAGGTGATTTTGATTCGAGTTTTTTGATTTAAAACAACAAAGATATGATGTGAATAAATTTCCCATATTAAGTCTCATTTAATATTTATTTTTTCAAATGATAATAAATATTAAATCAATTTTTTACCAAATTTGTTCTGCATTAGGCCAATACATTTTATCATCCGATTTTATGTTGTATAAATTAGAATATATTTTAGAACGAGATAAAGGTATGTTAGTTCTATATTTATCTAAAGCGTGTGGATTTGTTAACAGCTCCATTCTTAATACATATTTACGTAATTTTTGTCTCATTTGAAATGCAAAATATACATAAAAATTTTTATAAACCGATTCTTTTACAAGTGTAACTAACTTGTCATTATCAGTTATATTAAGTAAATAATTTTCACATATTTGTACAGCAGATATGTCCGCTATATTTTCTCCGATACCAATTGTTGCATCATAATTTATTCCATCTTTTTTAGCCCATAATTCATATTGTTTTACTATATTTTTTTGTTTTAATTCAAATTTTTTTCGTGACTCTGTAGTATACCAATCATTTAAATTACCATTTGCATCAAATAAGCTTCCCGTGTTATCTAAAGAATGCGATAATTCGTGTGCCATTGTAAACCCTATATTTGCTAAATTATATGTTTCATCTTGTTCCACTAAATCAATAAATGGATATTGCATATATGCCAAAGGTACATAAATACTATTTTTACTTGGAAAATAATAAGCATTTACAATATACGGCTGTAAGCCGACCATTTTTAATGGAAACATATTCCAATCTAATTTACTTAAATATGGAACAGTATCAATATTTGCCTTAAAATATTGATTATTTCTATGTTCACATATTTTTATTATATTTAATATTAAATCATCTTTATCATATTTTATATTTGGATCTCGTATTTTTAACGCATCTGTATTATAACCCAAGTCTAATTTTATTTTTGTTAGTTTGTCTAATGCATTATGTTTTGTTTTATTATCCATCCATTTAGAATTCTTTATTATTCCTATTAGTTCCTGTTTTATATTTGTATATAATATTCTCGTGTATTCATATGCATTTTTATCGAAATGTTCTTTAATATATATTTTTGATAACAAATTATTATAAGCAAAAGACATAAATAATATACTACTTGCTTCTTGAGGTATTAATTCTTGTTGTCCTTTTTGTATTTTACCATAAAACCCATAAAATATATTTACCCATTTATTCGTTAATCTGGCAACTTGTCTTAAAAATAACCACATCCAAAATGGTCTCCATTCTTCACTATTCCATTCTTCTTGTAATAATTGTATTATACCCTTTAAAAAATAGGGATTATTTGTTCCAATTTTTGAAGGAATATTATTTTGTTGATAACCTAATTCAATACAAAATTCATTCCAATTAAAACCGTATTTTTTCTCTAATTCATCTTTCTCTATTAAATAATAATTATATTTATTTGGTATAACTAACTGTTTATCTTCATAACCAAATATATTGAATATTTTACACGCAACTTCAAACGGTTTTTTATGATCTATTTTATTTTTACCAATTGTGGTGTCAAATAATTTTTTCATAGTTTTATTAAAATTAGAACGTAATAATTGTGTCTTATTATCTCTTATATCTTTATTATAAACGTGAACATCTTCAATAGCAAATATATGTTGATTTAGGTGTGGTATTAATTCTTTATTATTATATAAATTTTCGGATACTTCCCAAATAATTGGACTCTGATTTTTAACAAATTCGTATTTATTAACATATGCCAACATTTTCCATAAATTTTTTTTATCTTGACGTAATTCATCTATTTTATCAACAAATATTTTACTCCATTTTTTACCATTATTTATTGTACCTCTATTAAAAGCTGACTCATAATAATTTTCCGCATTCGATATTTTGTTAGTTTTAATGTAATTTAATGTTGTAAAATTTAGTGTTTTTAATACTTTATCTTGTACTAATCTAAAATTGTCTATTTTTGTTATATATTTTTGTCCAGTATGTAATATAGTTTTAAATTTGCTTATATTTTCGAGCCAACTATAATTTATATAAGAATAAAAGTCATTTTGTGGAGTATTTTTATTATCCTTGTTTTCAACCCGTAAACTATGTAAAAAATATTGTTTTGCCTTTGAATCTAGTTTAGGATTAATATTAATATTATTTCTAATTTTTCTTGTTTTGTTAGTTTTCATTTTGTTAGTTTTAGTTTTATTCATATTTATAATATGTTAATATTATAAATGGTACAACAACCAATAATAAATAAAATACAAAATTTAATTGATTATACTAACTATATAAAAGATCAAACAAAAATAAATCCAGTAAAAAAAGATACAAATGGTGAAGTATTTACTCCAATATTATTAGCTAATTTTATTTTAACAAATTATATTCCTAAATCTGTTTATAAAAATCCTCATTTAAAATGGTTAGAACCTTGTGCCGGAAATGGATCATTTCTTATTGCTACTTATATAAAATTATTTTATTATTTAGAAAATTGGGAACCTGATGATGTTAAACGTCGAAAACATATTGTTGAAAATATGCTTTATATGGTTGAAATTGATAGAAGTAACTATAATAAACTTCGAAGAATATTTGGACCCAATGCCAACATAAAATGTTCCGATTTCTTAAATGTTAAATACGATTTTAATTTTGACGTTATTATTGGTAATCCCCCTTTTCAAGATAATTATGGACTAACTAACAAAGGTAAAAGAATACTGGGTGGAAAAACAAAATTATATGAAAAAATATTTATTAAATCATTTTCAATACTTAAAGAAGGTGGTTATTTAACATTTATTACACCTGATAATATATTTTCCGGAATAACAGAATCATATAACTTGTTAGTTCATAATCATGTACTTAAAATTCATTTTGGATTAAAGGAATATTTCCCGTCAATTCAACAAGATATGTGTTCTTTTGTTGTTTTAAAGGGTGCTACCGGTAGCACAACTATAACTTCTTCTAATAATGATTCCGAATTAAGTGTTAAACTCGTTTTAAGACCAGTTAATCCTATTAAAATGTGGAATAAACGCACAGAAATGTTAGTAAAAAAATATATAACTAATGAAAGAAATGATGCCGTTTATAATCGTGGTAAAAACATAGCCAATTATAAGGGTAATAAATATAAATTGATTTATACCAAGGATAAATTTTTGCAAACTAACAATAAAGAATTAGCTGTCGGAATGGACCAAAAAAAAGCTGTCATATTTTTTATCTCACCTGAAGCCAATTTTAAAATGGATTTTGATGGGAAATATGGTGTTGGTCCAAACACATTTTATATATCATTTGATTCTATTAATTCAGGTAAACGTTTAGAACATTTTTTAAGTTCAAATGAATATAAGGAGTTAGTTGAATCAACTAGAACAACAAGACAATATATTAAAATAGCTTTGATTGAATACTTAAATTTGGATTTGATAATGAAACCAAATATCAAAGCTAAAACGAGAAAACATAAAACTAATTTGAATAAAACTAGAAAACATAAAAAATAAAAATAAAAATAAACATATATTATAAATAAATGTCCTCTACTTATACAAAAGTTGTAAAAGCGAAAACTACATTTGCTACACTTAGGGAAAATATAAGTCAAAGTGATTATATTACCAGAAAAAAAGGATTACAAACATTTTGTAATAATAGAAATATTTGTAATAATTTAACAGTTGCTCCTAATTATAGTACGATTAATTCATTTAATTGGGGAAAATATGTTATGGATGTTAACAATTGTCAAAATATTATTCCAATTAATAAAAGTAATCTAATTATCGGACAATATTCACGATTTAATTTAGATAATGCTTGTACAATTATTGCTGGTCAACCACCATTATATCCGGGTTATCCTTGTCCATCAATTCCTGTAACTGTTAATCCTACTGTTCCCTTTTATTCAGAATATACTATAGATCCAAAAGGAGCTTTATTCGGATACAGTCAGTGTGGTGAGTTGAATTATACACAATATTTACAATTTACTCCAAATAAGAAATTTAATGTTTATAATAGAATCACATAAATTACTGCCACAAATAATATACCAATTAAATTATATGTTAATTTTTTGTAACACGATGTTTTTATATTGGTGTCTTCATCCATAGTAAATAATAATTCCGGGTCAGAATTCATATCCAAATATGATTTTTTAGTTTTTAGAGGATAATTATGGTTATATTTAAATAAATTATTACAATTTGATATTTTGTGATTGTTTTGCTCAATATCAACAAACCATCCCCAATTGGTGTTATCTTTATTATTACATTTTGTAAAGAAATTTTCTATATAATCTCTAAAAGTCATTGGGGAAAAGCTAGATGAAGATTTTAATTGAGTCATTCTATAATTGATTATGAAATTTAATTTTTAATATATTAAAAAATAAATTTCAATTTTAAACAAAAATAATTGGCCAAATGCTTTTTCGCTTTGCTTATAACAGTCGTATCAAAGATACTTATAACAGCCGCTTCGCTTATAACAGCCGCTTCGCTTATAACAGCCGCTTCGCTTTTTTTGCTATATTTCTATATTTTCTTGTTCCTTTTATTGTCATATATTCTCGTGCTCTCATATATGCTGCTCTAATTCCTTTTTTATTTATTTTGCATGTATTTTTAGTACATATAGGAAACGATTTATTTGGCCCAAGAAAGCATTTTTTTCCGCATTTTTTCATCATAACTGTACGTTGATGTGTTCCGGGACTTTGTTTAGCCCATCCCTTAACTGATTTTTTCATAATTATATTATAAGTTTATATAATTATATATTTTTATGTAATTATAAAAATGAATTTAGAAATTGAAGAAATAGATATAGATTATGAAGATATAACAAACGCAACTGATGTCCCTAAATTATTAGAGAAAAAAGATATATTAGAGCATTTAGAAGAAGGTACTAACACTTCTAAATCTGATTCAATTGATAATAATAAAAAACATATTACAGATTTAACTAATTATGTTAACTTACGAACAGCATTTGCATATGATGATTATGATTCAGAAGATGAAAATTTATTAAATATGATTGATAATTTAAAAATAAAAAATATGCCTCCATTTAAAAAACTTGATTTTAAAGATGTTGAATATCGTATTGATAAAGCTTACTCCGATATTAATCATAAGTATTCTAGTTCATTTGATATTTTAGCCAGTTATTTAAAAGGTCATAAAATTATTTATATGGAGGCGAAATTTTACTGCGAAACACATCTAAATTTATATATGTTACCTGCTATTTTATTTTCAACCGCTGCAACAGTATTGTCGTCATATATTAATAATTTATATTGGGGTCCAGTATTTATATCGGCACTAAATGGGATAATTGCGTTTCTTTTAGCAATAGTGAATTACTTAAAACTGGACGCAGCATCGGAAGCCCATAAAATATCGTCACATCAGTATGATAAGCTTCAAAGTAGCGTAGAATTTAAGTCGGGTTCAGTATTATTATTTTATTTTAGTGATTTAGAAAAGGCCCAATATGAGATTGAAAGATTGAAGGAAGAAAATAAAAGAAAAATAGAAGAAGAGGAAAAGGCTAGAAAAGAAATGGAAGATCATAATTCTTTGAATCCTTATTCACAAATTGGTTCAAATCCATATAATTATTCACTAATAAATGCGACACACGATAAAGAACAAGAGCTAAGGGAAAAGAAATATGAAATAGAAAAGCAAATGAGGGAAAAATTAGATGAGGTTGAAAAGAAGATTGCTGAAATAAAAGAAACAAATCAGTTTATTATTCCGAGAACGATTAGGTTAAGATATCCAATTATATATAATACTAACATATTTGCTGTAATTAAACGTATTGAAGATCAACGTAAAAAAGTTATAACAGATTTAACAAATGTTAAAAATGAAATTCGATATTTTACGCATTTAAAATATATACATGAAAATAATAAAGCTTGTGATACTGGAGATAAAGATAAAATAAAAATAATAGCAAAAATTGTAATTGACCTTTTTAAAAAGAAACGACAATTGATGCAAGAAATAATATTGTTAAAATCGGCTTTTTCAATAATAGATCAAATGTTTCATCAAGAAATAAGAGATGCAGAAGAAAAGCGTAGTAATTTTTTGTATGATTATATTTTTTGTAGACGTAATGACTATTATAAATCTCCGGAAGAAATGAATGATTTTATAAAGAATTTGATGGACCCATTTAAAAATGTAACTAACATAAATACGGATAATACAAATACATTTTATAATGAATATTATGAGTTATATGGAATCGATATTAAAAAAGATGATAAATAAGGTTTTATAAAAATTTAAAAATAATTTTTATAAAATTATGTTATCGTTCCGACCTATCGGAATCGAACCAATGACCCTTTGATATACGCTTACAAACTACTACAGTCAAATGCTCTGCCAACTGAGCTAAGGTCGGACATTATATATTATCAAATTGTCTTTAAGTTATTTTATTTAATAAGTATTTAATTTTAAAGGTACTTAAAGAAAATAAAATTGAAAATATTTATAATTTTTTAAACAACAATTAATTATTTTATAATATGAATACACGTATTTTAAACGAAACCTTGGTTGAATTTGAACCGAATAATTATAGCGTTATTAATGAAACTATAAGTATTTCAAATAACTTAATTTTTGTTGTTGATAATGATAATAATACTGATAATAATTTAATTGAAGAACATACAAATAAAAATATATTAAATCAAATTGTAATATGGGATTATACTGTTTTTGAGGTTTGTATATTTATAATACAATTATACACTGTTATTACCGTTTTTGTTATACTTGATTTTTGGGCTTTTGCTCCTGCTAAATATATTTATGAAGATAAACTATTAATTTCAATAATATTATCTACAATTAATATTGTTTTGGGTATATTTGGTTCATTTTTGGGATATTTATATTTAGAATAAATAATATAATTACTACTTAAAAACTATTTTTTATATTTGTTAGTATGTATTTATATTTACCTTCGGAAAATTTATTGATTTCAAATGAGGGTTCATATTCATTGGATAATTTTGATGTAAATAATTTTAAAAATTTTAAAAATAAATGTAATATTTGGAAAGAATTAAATTGGTATTCAGCTAAACCGTCTAATTGGAGGGGTTTATATTGTAATATATGTAGTAGTAGCACCAATATGTATATGACCCATTTTGATAAAAAAATGAAACCATATCTTTATTTTGAAAAAACTAAAGCCGCATATTTTGTTGTAAATCGTGATTATTATTTCCATATGACTAGTGTTGGACTTTTACCTAGTAAACATATGCTATTAAATTACACGTACTATAATAATCAAGAAAAAAAGTATTATAGATTTTTATTTTTAAATGAAAGTTTCATGGATTGTTTTATTAAAACAAGAAAATATACTAATTTTAAAGTTAGAATAATTGATATTAATTTAGAGGCTATTTAATAAATAATGTAATGTATTTATATTTTCCCGCTATAAATTCTATTGCGGATTTTAAGGGTAATTTATGCGATATTGACAATTTTATTAATAGAGATAAATTTATTCAAGAAGATGCAAAAAATCAACAAGTAGGACACATATTTGGAAAACGAAATAGTTTTAATGGATGGAGTTATAGTAGTTTAACTCCTTTATTACGAAATACCGAATATTTTTATGTCGCTCGTAATGTTATTAAGCTTAATTTAATTGCCAAAGTTAAATGTGAGAATTTTGCTTATAAAAACATATATGATATTCATAAGATGAATAGAACATATTATTTTTATAATATGCCCAATAAATTATCTGATCATTTTTTAACATATACCAGAGGTAATTATGGCGGATTGCAGGAATATGATATATCATTTATTGATGATGATAACAAGTATAGTAGATTTTTACTAATTACTGCGGATACGTTATTAAATTTTATTCATTCTAGAAGATATAATAATTTTAAACTTAGAATAATTGATATTTTTTTAGAAAAATTATAAAAAGATATATTATATGCGTACTAACAAAAGAAAAATAACTAAAAGACGTATTAAAAGAAGGCATACAAGAAAACAGATGAGAAGACAATCTAAAAGAAGACAATATCGTCAAAAAAAATATCGCGGTGGTAAATTTAATGAAGTTCAAGAACAAAGATTAAAAGATAGATTAAGGGAAATTGGATTTACGGATGAAGCTGAAATGAATAATATTGTTACTAATATTATCGGTAGTTCAGCACAAGTATTTGCGGATCCAGATGGGTTTGAACAATTATTATCTCAATTAGAAACTATTAATTCTCCACAAGAATTTAGAGATTGGATAGAAGGTTGGGGAAATATTTGGGATGAAGAAGTTCAAACCGATTCTGAAAATACTCCCTAAATATTTATTATAAATAATAATAAAGATAAATTATTAATTATAATATATGACTGAATTTAGCGTATATATTCCACGTATTCATAATTATTTTACTATTAATGACATAATTAAAGAATTATCTTGTTACGGTAAAATTAAGGATGTTTATAAACTACCGAAAAAAAATTATGACGATTATTGTAATCCAGTAATAGTTAATTATACTTTTACTGTACCAATTGATGATTTAAATGGCAGAACATTGAAAGAAGATATTATTTATAGGGAATCAAATATATTACAACCTTTCATTCATTGGGGTAAATTTGGCGGCTGGGGATTAGTTAGGAATTTAGAAGATTTGCCTCTAAATAAATCACAATATATTAACTATGATAGCATCATTTATGACGATATTTATGCCGCTGGGCTTTAAGTACCTTTTCTAATAAATAATATATTTTAAAACCTATTTAAAGAGAAGGTACCATGTGTTAAAGACCAGCGGCATAAATATCGTCATAAATGATGCTATCATTGTTAATAGATATTAATCTATTTAAAGGTAATTCTTCTAAATTACGAA
>JACCDO011081294.1_pt1 | contig 11048 bp, 9 predicted proteins | sample 7446101 | NCBI WGS metagenome assembly JACCDO01 (sample SAMN15323440, study PRJNA562643) | freshwater metagenome | isolation source: river surface water | place: USA:Blue River Watershed | collected 2017-08-16
GTTGCAGCTCACGGTTACTTCGGTCGTTTAATCTTCCAATACGCTTCTTTCAACAACTCTCGTTCATTACACTTCTTCTTAGCTGCTTGGCCAGTTATCGGTATTTGGTTCACTGCTTTAGGTTTATCAACTATGGCATTCAACTTAAACGGTTTAAACTTCAACCAATCAGTTGTAGACTCTCAAGGTCGTGTATTAAACACTTGGGCTGACATCATCAACCGTGCTAACCTAGGTATGGAAGTTATGCACGAGCGCAATGCTCATAATTTTCCATTAGACTTAGCTTCTGTTGAAGCTCCTTCTATCAATGGTTAATTTGTCTTTCCATTCATTTTTTATTTTATATTTTTTTACTCTTTGTTAAATTCAAAGAGTAAAAATTAAAAACATTAACCTATAACCTATAACCTATTGACATTTTAACGCTTTTTGTATAGCAAATTATTAAAAAAATTAAAACGCTTGCATAAAAAATAAAAAAAAGGTATAATGAAGTCATGCGCGAGTAATTGAAATTAACACGATAACTGCTTTTGTTAATTTTGCACATTGAAGGAGTTTCCTTAAAAATTACTAAAAAACAAACAATTCTACGAAATGCGACGATTTTCGTAAAATTTCAAAGTTTTTCTTTATTTTTAAAGAAATGAACTTTCCCTTCGGGGTCGTCAATTAATATTAAACAATTTAAAAACATAGGAGACTAATTATACATTTTATGGTAGCTAAATCTAGAGACGACAAAAATTCAAAACCAGAAAGCTGGAGTTCAGGGACAATTTTTACGGAACCCCCTATTAAACCTCGTACTGACGTGAAAGTTAAAGCGGTTAGTACTGGACAATATGGAGGTTCCTCTGCAAAAGGAACATCCGACTTAAAATTAAATAAAAACGATGTTTTTGAATTCTGTTTAGTTTTAAAACATAAACGAGTTAAGGAAATTATCGAAAAAAAAATTTTAAATCGTGATGCTAAAATAGCGTCGACTTGGACGCCTATCAATAAGCAAAATACAAATTTATTGACTAAAAAAATAAAGATGTATTTTGCGGTAACCAAGTCAGGGAAAAAAATGGGGTACACAGAAACGATTTCAAGAATCGCCGAACATCTGTATGCCGAATATTTTTCTCGTTTTTTCCCTTCTGATGTAATATTTACTACTGCACAAATATGCAAAGTAGAAAACACAGAAGCGCACGGCGGACGTCATAGTATCGGCCTTTTTAAACAAGGCCGAGCTAACGTGATTTCACAAGGCTTTAGACCAAATAGTGTAAAATTTGGTACAACTTCATCTAAAGCTTTTGTGTTCAATCTGTCGAGCAACGTTGTAAATGGAGGCAGTGATGACTTCACTCTTCGTTTTCCTTTTGTTAGCCTTGCTTTCGACAATCCGTTCGTGAGCTTTGGTTCGGGGCAAGATTCAACACCGGTTTTAAAAATCTGCAAAGATTTCATAAAACCAATCGAAATCCCTAACACTGCAACGGCGGAAGGTAAGGATAATTTAACCTTACAGTTGGCTTATCGTACTAAAAGAAAAGGAATTGACTTTTCTTTTTACAAAGTCGACTACGTGGCTGTAAATGGGTTTGTTGCTTCTGCAACAAAAAGCGCTATCGCCGTGCAATCAGACACTACTGATTTGCCAGTATTAGACGCTCCTCCCTCGTTAGAGGAAAGTATTGCGGAAGAGGTTTCTTTTTCAATGAGCTTAGGTTCATCAACAGAAACCCTTCAACTCGACAGTTTTTATGATGACCCTCCAGAAGAAACGAAGGAGGGAGTGTAAAAAATGTCTAGTTTAAAACAATATTTTCCGAATCCAACAAAGTTATTATTGTTGGAAAAAGGGTTTAAGCCCACGTCAACACGTTCGTGGTCCCGTGACATTAAAAAATTATACAATAATACATGTATTGTCACAGGGCTAACGACCTCAGACGGGCATAAACTTGTAGCACATCATCTACAAGCAAAACAAACTTATCCACAGTTTACTTTTAGTTTGTTAAATGGTGTGCCTTTAATCGAAGGTTGTCACAAGGAATTTCATTCCTTGTATGGGTTAAATGCCTCAATTGAAAGTTTTGAGCATTATATCCAACTGAAACAAGCGAAAACAAAAAGTAGCTTTGAATTTGAACGATACGTTAAACTCAAAGCTTGGATTGTTTTCTTAAAAAATCAATTAAAAAATACGAAGGAGGGCTTATAAATGGACTCAAACGAAAAACGTCCTCCGGATCGTAAAAATCTATACATGTTTAATCTCCCTAAAGATTATGAGGGACGTTTAAAACTTGTACAAGATATGGCCAAGAAAAAAGACGTGACACTTTTAGAACTTCCTGAAGGTTTATTAACAAAAGGCCATATCGTTTACCGTTGCAACAAACACGGACGTGTCTGTGACACAGTAGTTAAAAGATTTTTGGTCTTTGAAAATAAGCCAAAGTGCTGCGGGAATGCAGCTAAAATAGTTGACTATAGTGAAGATTTAATTCAAAAAGCAGAAGAATTAAACCATACTATTGTCGAACTAGGTGAGGGGTCAAAAGGTAAAAGCCTCTTTTATTGTCCTCGCCACAACTACTATTCTCAACCTATGTCGAACGAGCAATATTTACGTAATGACAATGGTCTTAAGTGTTGTGGGGACGAGACATTAAGAGGTCCGAGATATACGGAAAATCAGAAAAAACTTAAATCACAAACATATATGGATTATGAAAATAATCTTAATCCAAAAGCTAGATTTAAAGCTGGTGAGCAAGTTGCTTGGATTAATGCCGTAGCAGCTACTCCTGAGTATAAACTATATTCTATTGGTCCTGGTCCAGATCAACCGAAAGATGAGCCTATTAAATATAGCACTCATCACTTATACTCGTTCCAAAAATATCCACCCTTAAGAACCGAGCCTTTGAATGGGTTTGTGATTGAGGATTCTATTCACAAATCTTTTCACGGGACAATGTCCAAGCTGAAACGTGAAGGTAGTGGCCACAAATTCTACCACGATTATACGTGTGAAGATTTAGTGGAATATTTAACTTCATTGTTGAAGCGCCCATATACCCTTGTAAACAATGAAAAGATTTATTGTTTATTTGGTTGGCTTTATAAAGAAGCTGAAATTAAACGAGCAATTTCTTGTCTGAACAAACGTTGTATTCAACTAGCTCCTTTAGTTAAAAAACTAAATAAATAGTTGAACTTAGTGAAAAAGGCACGATTTTCGCACTATAATTTCTTAGGGGTCTAGTGGGTGGGGGCCACAACTTCCCACTGGATTTAGCTTCTGTTGAAGCTCCAGCTGTTAACGCTTAATTAATTTTTTAATTTCCTTTTTGTTAAATTCAAAAAGGGAATTATTCGCTAGCTTAAAAAAAAAGAAAAAAACTTCAGAAAATCCTTCCCCGCCTGAGTTAGAAAGACCACCGAAAGAAGGAGGCACATAATACGTGAATTTTTTAAAAATGTAGGAGTATCTCGGGTTGGGCCCTTGGACCACCTTTGATTCCTCAGAACCGGGCAAGCGACTTTCATCGCACACGGCTCCTCCCCTGTGACCTTGCTGCAAATGCGTAAGGTCCGGATTAAGAGTTTCGTTAGGGTTTTCTGGGAAAACTCTAGCGGTTCAGGCCATAGTGTCCTAGTCATCCAATTTCGTCAGAGTCCCACAGCACATGGGATCAAGGAGTCCTTTGTTTGATAGTTCAATTATAGCTTGAGAATTTCTGTTTCTAATCGCCTGAGTTGCCTGTTGATGGCAGTCATGGCAAATTATAACAAGATTGGAATCAGCGTTGGTTCCGCCTAGCTTAATAGGGCGGAGATGATGTATCTCAGGTTTGATGATGTCTTCTAATAGGGACACACCACATCCTTTACATACACCCTTACTTCTCTTTAACAGCTTACCTCTGATTCCCCATTTCCATTGTATCGCCTTTTCCATCAGAGCTGCTCGCTCTGGCGGATAGAACGCCGATTTGGATAGTATTATTTGGGGGGTCTCAATTGTAATAGTCGAGGGGTCTGTTAAACGTAAAGCATAGTCTTTGTACCTGCCTGTGTTGGGCCCCATTACTGCCGGGATACCCCACCACCTGCTTTTGCCAGACCTCAGGAGGTAAGTCTTCCATATATATCCATATATATATCTCAGATTCAACCTCTTTTTACTATTCCTAAATCTAGTGCCTTTAGACCAATAGTGAAACAGAAATCTCCTCACTATATGGAATGTACTGTATTTGAAATAGGCGAAATGTCTTTTTGAATTCCCAATTCGATAGTAATTGCACCACCCATTTATGATAGCGTTTACTTTTCTAAAAGCCTCCGTTATAGTCTTTGGTACATTGGTAGTACTCCTCTTTTCCTGGAGGCCTTTAGATCTGACTCTATTATTCGTTGTAGGGAGAGCTGTTCTCACGGCCTTAAGGATCTTAAGGACGCTTTTTCGGGGAGGGTATACATAGATCTTTTGTAACCCCCTCCTAGTGACAGATTGGAATTCAAACCCTCCAAAATCGAAGGGTTCTTTCCCTATCTCAACGATTTTAGTCTTTTGCGCAGATAAGTTCAAACCTCTGGGTTCTAAGAACTGTGAAACCTGACGCAAGGTTTCATGAGCTGCTTCTTTGGTGTATACCAATATAATGCAGTCGTCTGCGTACCTATGGAGAACGAAATAGGTTGATTTCTTGTCTTCATAGGGGGAGATGTGGCCTGATCTTTCTTTAAGCGTCCATCCGTGTCGGATGCGCAAATGACCCGTTATAAGGTATCTTGCAATATTTCCTTCATTCGGTTTGAGGAAACCCGTCTGTCTCAGCCTCTTTGACACCATCGCTATGCTGTTGCATCCAGAAATAGTAACCTCTGGGTACGATGGTTTATAAAAGGTAAAGGAGTGCTCCGGCTTGATGACCGTGGCACCTTCTCCCGAAGGATAGGCAGTTAGGGCGGAAAGATCAATATGTTTCTCGATTCCATTCAGCACCATATTAGATATTGTGGGTGAGATGGGCCCTCCTTGGGGGACTCCCATGTTAGTGGGCTGAACCTAATCCGGTGGGTTGAGCTCACCATGGACATCCACGAACCCTTGTTCGAGTCATGTCTTCATGATGATTGGGGGGATAACTTGAATACCGTTAACCCTAGCAACATTGTCTAAGATGAAAGTGTGCGAAATTCTATCGTAGCACTTTTCAATATCTAACTGTACGCAGTATTTGGGAAAGCCCCATGTTTTGCGTGACCAGAAGTCCAATAATATTGCTTTTACACCCCATCCAGGGGAGCGAAATCGGCGAAAGCCAAAGCTTCTGGGATCAGCTGAATTCTCATAGTCTTTTAGAAAATCAACGTTTAGAGAATTTGGCTCTTTGGATTGATTTTCTAAAATCAAATTTAAAGTAAAAGATGCTTGAGCTCCACACCAAACCGAAGTGTTGTGGGAATGAAGAGGGTTGACTACACAGAAATGGTACAAGAAAAAGCTAAAAAGCTTGGCCATGTGATCGAGCGTACGAAGGGAATTGGTGCCAAAGCTAAGGTTTGGTTTTATTGTCCAACTCATGATTCTCACACACGAGCAATGCCCAATGAAACGTACATTAGAAATTAGTTTGGCCTGAAATGTTGCGGAGACGAACAATCAGGGAAAACACGCAGTTTTACGGAGAAAGAAAGAAAACCAGCGAAAACTCAGTATATCATCAACTACCTTGGCGAAAAGGTAGAAAAAAAAACGTGAGATCCCAGGTTTAACTCGAGACAACTGGGTTAACCAGTTTTCAAAAAAAAATAAAACTGTCAATATTCTAAAATGTGTCGAAACTGAGGGGGTTGATTATCTTCACCTGGTACAGGCTCGATATCGAAACTATTGTTTTTGTTTGTTTTTTATTTTTTAAATTCAAAAATTTACCTTATTTTTTTATAGTTAAAGCATCAAATCAATATTAAACCTGCAAATATGTTCAAATTATGGTATAATGTTGTTACCACACTTCAATTTAGAGGTTTGATTTCTAAAAAACGATTTTTTCTTCATTTTTGAAAAGTCATTCTGCAAACGAAAAGTCAGCCCGCATTTCGATATTCGTCCCGCGTTTGAACAATCGTTCGGTTTCGGTGGTTTGTCGGACTCCTAGCGTTCCATAAGGAACGAGATGACCCTAGTAAATTTAAAATTTTACGTAATGTAAGGTACTAAAAATGACAATTTTTGTATTTCGTGATATATGTATCGTGTAACAACAAAAATGCCTCAAAATGACGTTTTATTGAAGATTCCTTTAGCGTTTTGCAGGTCATTTTTCATAGTTTTTGAAATTTAAAAATTTCCCGTAAAGAGTCGTTTGAATTGCGCACTGGCTCTTTAATTCATCTTAATAGTCTTCTTTTTAATTAAAAACTAACAAAGCTATGGTAGATAACAATAACCCGTTCCATGACAAAACTAGAAAAAATTTATATATGTTTAATCTCCCTACCGATTATGAAGGACGTTTAAACCTTGTGCTAGAGATGGCGAAAAAAAAAGATGTAACCATTTTAGAACTTCCTGAAGGTTTGCCGACAAAAGGGCACATAATCTATCGCTGCAATATTCATGGCCGTGTCTGTGACACAGTGGTGAAAAGATTTTTGGTTTTTGAAAATAAACCAAAATGCTGCGGCAATGCTGCAAAAGTCGTTGATTATGGACCTAGAGTAGCTGAAAAAGCTGAACAATTAAACCACAAAATCCTTAAAACTGAAGGGAGTGGTGCAAAAGGGAAAGTTTGGTTCTATTGCCCTGAACATGATTTCAAATCAGCAGCTATGGTAAATGAACAATACATGAGAAATCCACATGGTCTGATGTGCTGTTCGAGAAAAGGTAAATAAATTTATACTATTATTTTTGTTTGTTTGTTAAATTCAAACAAACAAACTATCTATTTTAATGAACAAACAAACTATCTATTTTAATAATAATAAAAAGACGAGAAATGTGACTTTTTGCAGTGTGGCCATTTATTTCCAAGGCTTTTTATTCTTGAAGACATTAATTGTTACCCGGGGTCAATTTTCGTTGCGGGGTAAAAAAACGTTAGCGGGGTCACATTTCGGTTGCGGGGTCATTTTCTCGTTTGAAAAAAAAAAGTGCCCTCTCGAAAAAAATTCTCGTGACTTGATTAATTATAGCATATTTTTTCAAGGAAGTTCAACTTTTTTTTGCGACATCGTATTTTTTTTGCGAAAAGACTTTCCCACCCCGCGAAAACATTTCCACCCCGCAAGAACTTTTTTACCCCGCAAGGATTGCAAGCCCCGCGGATGCTTTTTCACCCCGCAAACTTTTTTTATTTGTTAAATGGTTTCGGTTTCATCAAACGAGGACACTAACCAGCCCGATTTATCCAGCATTTGAAGAGAAGCGGTTAAAGGGATCCCGATGGTTTTCACTTCAAACGGGCGTTAACGGTACCCAAAGCCTCGCTCAGGAATTCGTGAGTATCCGTTACAAAAATGTACCCGTCGTGTACACCTTGAACTACACGAAATGGTTTGCCTTTTTAGAAGAATCTTACCCATTCTTTGGATACGTATGGAAAGATAAAAATAAAATGACATCAATTTTAGGCTACCACCTAATAACGTCGAAGAAACGAGAAAGCGCCCCTACCAATTTGGGCATGAAGATGAACTCCAATGAAGTGTAGTACAGGGTTGGTAATTGGTGGGGTAAAGTATCACCTACTTTAGCGAGCTTTATTTCGGTGGCATCTTTGCGTGCTTGTAAAGCCTCAGCAATACGCTGCCTATTAACCTCCGACGCCCTTTTCTCATCTAGTTTACGAACAAGTTTGTGGGCTCGTGTTGGGACGTAAATCTCGCCGTTCCTATGCTTCCAGAACTGAGAAACCTCTTTAGCAATGGGGGTGAACTAAAAAAGCGTTGACGAATTCAGGGATTGTTTTTTGGAGCTGCGAAAAGAAACTAGTTCAAACAAAAAAAGAAGAAGGACAAAATAGAATTAATAACCTATCTGGATTTAACAAATAGGTTATTTGAAATAGTGGTTTGAAATTAGATATGAATTCCCTGGCACTAAGATTTAGTTTCCGGACAGACTACCGTCGAGTTTCTAAATCTCCTCAACTTTTTCACCACCAAGTTCGGGATGGATTGGTGTGGGTCCAATTGAGCATAGAGCACCAAAGTTTCAAAGAAACTTACAGAGTTAACAAGTATTAATAAGAGTTAAAGCTGTAAGTTTCTTTGAATTTTTGTATTTAATCATCTTCATTGAAGTGATGATATTTTATAGAAGGTCAAAATCAATCGGTCTTTAGTACATCTCGGCTAAAATCATCACTGATTGTACACCTAATGCCTATTAAACGGCTTGTCTTGCCGCGACCTAATGGAGAGCACTCATCTTGAGGTGGGTTTCCTACTTAGATGCTTTCAGCAGTTATCCCTATAAGCGTGGCTACTCGGCGTTTACTTTTGGAAAAATAACCGATACACTATTGGCTTACCCCTCCCGGTCCTCTCGTACGGAGGAGGGCTCCTCTCAATGCTCTAACGCCTACACCGGATATGGACCAAACTGTCTCCGTTTAATTTCATGCTTATTTTTTCAAATAAGTTTAGAAAATTCCGCACCCAAAAGTTGGGGTTGGATTATTCCCTAATTACTTAGGGCTCAGACTATACCATCATCTTTAATTGTTGTGTAACAAGTAAAGAGTTGCCGTGTTATAACAAATTTTACAGTTTTTAATGACTTAAGTCATAACCTGGTATAAATGTTATCCTGCTGTTTCCACAGCCTAAATAGATTTGATATTTAGACTTACCTTCACCTTTAGGTGATAGGAGCAGAGTCGTTACGGGGTCAAAAACTAAATTTATCAAATGTTCTCTGATTTTTTATGCAATTTATATGGAAATAAGTTTTGAATTAGATCATTTTGTGTAATCAACTGATAAAACTTATCATACTCTTTTGAGTTAATAGAAAGAGCCCACTGTGGAGTGCCTTTTCTGGACACACCATTTTTTATGATGTTCACTGATATTTGATATTTCTCTAAAAAAACTTTTTTTAATATCTCTCTTTCATCTGGAGATAGAGCTGTTACTTCAAATCTAGCGGCTCTATAGTCTGTTGATTTAGTGCCATCGCAAGCAAACCAAATCGTAACAAATAAAGGTGTAAACATTTCATCAATGTTTTTAGGTAAGATTTTTTTATATTCAGTTTTATCTTGTAGTTGAATAGGTGTATACCAAGTTTTATGATAATCTTTTAACAAAGCTTTTGTAAAAAATCGATAAGATTTAATTTTCGTAGCTTTTCCGGTGTCAGGGTCAGTTTCATAAGTTGGTGTGACAACACATTTATCTGTACAAAGACTTTTGAGTTTATTGAACAACCATTCAACAAACGCTTTTTGCTTTTTACCTTGATCAACTTGTAAACTTCCTTGAGGTTTTAAATACCCATCACCCATAAGATAACCATTAATAATATCATTTAATTCAGGACTAATCACAGGTCTTGTTGATTGCATATAAATTTCGCTGTATATTTTGATTTTTTTATAATTCGTTTCGACTTCCCTCGGGGTTGTCCATTTCCTGTTTGGTTTTAGAAAAGGAGTTCTCCGATATGAGGCAATTTTTTCTTGCAAATCACTTTGCAGGGTCGCAAGCAGTTTACGACGTTTTGAACCCAGCTCACGTACCACTTTAATGGGCGAACAGCCCAACCCTTGGAACGTACTGCCGCTCCAGGATGTGATGAACCGACATCGTACTTATATTAAATTTCTCTTGTTTAAAGTTTATATTGAAAATCGCTATGAATATAAGGTGTAATAAGATCTAAGAGCTTCTGTGTACTTGATGAAAGAACATAGATGCGCCATTTATCTTTATCTTTATGAACGTTAGAATCAATATCAAAATTGGTTTTTAAAGCATCACAAAGTCGTTGACATTCAGGTTTCTGGAATCCTTGAGTTGAAAACAAATAAGTTTTTTTCAAAGTTTTTTGATCTATATGAAAATTCCCGTCATCCATAAACCAATAAGCTACAGCTTTTGGTGTTAAAAATTTATGAATATCTTTTCGAACTACTTTGACAATTTTCATTCCCTGAAGTTCATAAAAATAGTTGTAGTAGAAGATAAAGTTCTGATGACGATAAGTAGTAAACCAAATAGCTTTCCTTTTTTGTTCTTTGTCAATGAATCTTTCTTTAGGACCTGTGCCGCAATAAGGTTCAAAAATCTGGTATAAATGCTCTATGTATTGTTTATGTTGGATGCTTTGTTCAAATTTTATAGCATAAACAGGCTTTCCTTTAGACAATCGCATTGAAGCATCACCAAGCAAAGTCCCTACAATAATATCATTTTGCTGAGGGCTTATTGTTAATCCTTCTTTATACTTTATTAAATCTTTTCCAGTTAATTTTCTATTCATAGTTTTTTTTGATTTTATATAATGAGAAACTCTAATTAAAAATTATTAATTAGCTTGCAGTCGCCTGCAAGGTTAGACTATATCATCAACCCTGTAGGTTGTTCGGCGTTTAGTCGTTGAGGGGTTATAATTCGATTGAATCAGAGAACTTCCCTGCTGATTGTCCGCAATTATATGTGTCAATTTTAGAAGCTAAAAGCTATTTTTTTACTTTTTTCAAATAAAAAATCTAAAACCATATAATATCTACATTCCTTTTAGGAAACGGATATTCCAGCATACAGCCAAATCCATTTTTTATATTACTATAAAAAAGCCCCGATGTTGAGGTGCCAAACCTTCCCGTCGATGTGAACTCTTGGGGAAGATCAGCCTGTTATCCCTAGAGTAACTTTTATCCGTTGAGCGACGGCCCTTCCACACGGCACCGTCGGATCACTAAAGCCTACTTTCGTACCTGCTCGACTTGTAGGTCTTGCAGTCAAGCTCTCTTCTGCTTTTGCACTCCAAACCTAGTTTCCATTCAGGCTGA
>JACCDO010070764.1_pt1 | contig 11047 bp, 10 predicted proteins | sample 7446101 | NCBI WGS metagenome assembly JACCDO01 (sample SAMN15323440, study PRJNA562643) | freshwater metagenome | isolation source: river surface water | place: USA:Blue River Watershed | collected 2017-08-16
CTGGGGGTGGTGGGAGAGGGAGACCTTTTCGGATTGCTTCAAGTAATGCAGGGTCGAATTTACCATTCGGAGGTGGTCCATACATGTTTACGTAGACAAAGTATTCCATACCGATTGATGCCTCTGCACTAATTGTAATTTTTGCAATAACAGGGTCAGTTGATGAAGTTATTTTACGACCACTTCCACATGTTTCAAGGCGTTCAATTAGTGCGAGTAAATCATCTATTAGGCCTACATAGAAATTAACCTTCTGTTGATTTAATCGTGTCGTTGACATATCACTAATCATGAAATCGAATTCATTTTAGACCCGGCAGAGATGTTTTAAAATATTCAAATCAACGCATGTCTATCGATAGAAAATAACAATTGCGAAATCATATACAAAAAACCAGTAAGTGCGTGAAAAGTTGCTACAATTTTAATTCAGTGGTATCCAAAAAAAACTCCTTCGGCATAAGTACAAAAAGATGTCTTATACTATCTCTGGTGAAATGGTGCCTATCACTGTGAACATGCCTTTCACACTCGATGTGAGCGGCATTGAGGCTGAGCTCTTCGGTGAGGAGATTGAGCTGTCTGGCGAGGTGATTATTGTGGGTAACACCCTAAACCTGAGCAACCTGTTTGAGACTGATGCAAGCGGCGGCAAGGCTTGGCTGCACTACCTGCAGGGAGAGGATGAAGACAACTTCGATGTGTATGTGAACCGTGAGAAGTCCGCTGACCTGTCAGAAGATATCAGCGGTGCACTCGAGATTGGTGACGGCGCCACATATGATGAGGACCTGACTGAGGCTGACCGTGAGAACATGGATGCCTCTGCGGTGTTCGCTAACTCTGTCGGCAGCTACTGGCAGAAGTATAAGTCCCTGCAGGACTTTGTGATTTCTTGGTATGCCAACAAGATTCTGGGACACCCCGGTGCGCTGGCCGCCATCTCCAACGACGCCCACATCCGCTCTAAGACCAAGCTAGCATTTGATGCCGGTATCACAGCTGTGCACGGCCAGGATGCCAATGCGCTGATGTATTCTCAGCTGGCCCGCGTGGATGACCGCGTGCCTGAGCAGTCTGTGGCCGACCGTGCGGTTGGCACTGGCGGCGTGGATGGTGACCTGTATGTTGACCACGGCATGAGCGGCGAGCCTCTCCAGATGATTGTGCAGCAGATGATGAGCATGAACCCTGGTCGCTTCAACCTGCAGGACCGCGGCTTCCTGCAGCCTGTGCGCTGGATGGTGGGTGACAAGCTGCGCGTGCAGCTCGCTGCAAAGGGTGCCAGCTACCGTGTGGCCAGCAACCCCACAAACACCACTCGTGCACCTGTGTCTGCGGGCGGCTACACGAACGTGCTGACTGGCAGCAAGACAAACCCTGCCACTGGCCCCATCAGCATCGACGATGAGAACTTCGTGCTGGAGTTCGAGGTCGCTTAAATTGTTTATTAATATAGCTTAATACACATATGCATTATAAATTATATTAAATATATATTATAAGTAATATAATATTCACACATTTTAGTCTATATATATATTTTCCTATATTATTTCTAGTAAACTATTGACGCATTTCACATAAATTTACTACGGCATAAGTACAATACCGATGTCTTATACCATTTCAGGGGATTTTGTGCCTATTACTGTGAATATGCCATTTACATTCGAGGTAGATAGCATTGAGGCGGAATTATTTGGCGAGCAGATTGATTTATCTGGTGACATAATTGATGTAATGCAGCCAATTTCCTTAAATGCCCTGTATGATGCATCGGGTCAGCATGCATGGTTGCACTACATTCAGGGGGATGATGAAGACAATTTTAATGTGTATGTTGACCAAGTGAAGGCCGGTCAACTATTAGATACAATTAAGGATAAAACAAACTACACAGCAGGTAAGACATATGATGAGGATAATGCTGGAACACAGGTGATTGATGCATCGGGTGTATTTGATGATGTGAGCGATACCTGGAACTATTATAATAGTGTCCATGATTTTGTTATCTCCTGGTTTGCATTTAAGATTTTTGGACACCCTGGTGCACTTGCTGCAATTTCGAATGACTCCTATTTACGTAGTCAATATACTTCTGTATTTGATACTGGTATGGAGGCAATTAAGGGTGGAAATGGTGCAGCGATTGATGATGTATCTGCGCTGACAGATACAACAGAAAATACAGTTGTTGCAAATGTAATTCAGAGCGGGCAGCCAAGTAATGGCATGAGCGGCGAAGACCTTCGGATGATTGTGCAGCAGATGATGAGTATGAATCCTGGGCGCTTTACAAATAATGCAGACCGCGGATTCCTCCGCCCTGTCCCTTGGGTGGAAAATGACATCATTCAGGTGCAGATGCGCATGCAAAACTGCAGCTTCAAGGTTGCAGCAAATAGCCCTGATGGCACAACTACACGCACCCCTAAAACTGGTCAATATATTACAAGTGCCTCAACTGGTCAGCTGCTCGGTAATGATTATATCCTGCGCTTCCATGTTGGACCAGCACCTAATTAAAAAGTTTGGGGGCTTGCGCCCTGATTTTATATGATTTATATCTATTTTTTATTTTTTATATAATTCATATTGTTGCATTTACGCCTTCTTGACGGTCTTGACGACCTTCTTGACGGTGGTCACCTTCTTGGGTGCAGGAACGGGCTCGACATCTTCTGCAACATGCTCATCGTCGCCTGCGGGGACATCCACATTCTCAAAGGGATTTGCCTGGGCTGGCGCTGGCTTCGCGGCAGCAGCCGGCTTCGGCATAACAGCGGCAGTTACGGATGGTGTGGGAGCTGCAAGGGCCTCATCGTCATCGACCTGGGGGATAGCTGTGGCTGCTGCGCCAGCGCCAGCGCCCACATCCTCCTCCTCATCGGCACCGCCCTCCTCGAGTGCGACACCCTGGAATGCGAACTCCGCCATCCGCTCAGGAGTCTTCTGCACCAGCACCTGGGACGCCTTCCAGGTCACACCGAACTTGGAGCCGGCTGCGAACCAGAGAGTGCCGCACTCGACCAGCACCGTAATCTGGACCTTCTTCGGCAGAATCTCCTCCACAGGCGTATCCTTAATTGCCTTGCCGCGGCTGTTGAAGAACTTCGCCACAAACTTGCCGTCACGGTCCTTCTGCAGCTTCACCTTGTGCGTAGGAGGATAGGGCTTCGGGTTGCCATCCTTGTCCACGCTGAACTTCACGCTCGGCGTGTAGAAGGCGCGAATGGTATCCTTCGAGTGGTCCGCGCGGAACCAGGCCTTGCGATTTGCATAGGCGGTCTCAATCATGAACTCGTCGAACTTCTTCAGCATCTCTGCATACTCGTAAATCGGCGTGCCAGACTCATCATGACCCTTCAGCGATAGGTCGAGGGCATAGTCAATACCAGTGCCGCCAAACTTCGCCTTATCACTTACGCTCACACCATAAGGCAGGCTGATATCGGACGGCGTCTGGAATACGAACTTACCACCATCATAATTGATATACGCCTGCTTTGCACCACTATCAAGGGTCTTCAGGGCGCTCACAGTCAGGCGCTTGGCGTCGAAGCTGGTAGGAAATACAATGGAGGAGGACATCTTTGGCTTGGGGGGCTTGTGCTCACTCCTAGCCACGCCCCAGGCGTCAATTTTCTTGCCCGCGCACCCCCCGCAATTTTTTTCATATCAAAATATATTGCCCAGAAATCATATATTCTCTAATTGCAGGCATTTAGGGCGCCGTATAAATTAGGGCGCAGCCGATACAAGGGGCGCGCGTAAAAAATTGCTTAATTTCTAATCTTTTTCAAAAAAAAATATTTCGGCAAAATTTCACCCCGGCAAATCGCAGAATCGGTCGGCAGAATTGATTTTTTACCGGCATTTAACGATAGTCAGTTATCTGCGTTAAAAAATGAGCACCAATCTCTCCAATTCTAATATCATGAGTGCATCTGCTGGCTCCAAGGCTGCGAAGAAGGAGGCTGTCGCTGCTGCTGTTGTAGAGAAGCCCAAGAAGGCGGCCGCTGCAGTTAGGAAGAGTGTGGCAGCTGCTGCGGAGGCACCTGCTGCTGCTGCTGCGCCAGCGCCTGCCGCCGCCCCTGCAATTCCCATTGCGTCTGCGGTCGACACTCCTGTGGCCGCCACTGTGCAGACCACCTTCGCCGATGAGATTACCAATGTGATGACTGAGTTGACCAGCATTCGCAATGCAGTGAGTGCCGCAATTATTGCAGTGAAAGCGCTGGAGAAGCGCCATAATCGCGAAGTGAAGGATGCCCGCAAGCGCCGCAAGCGTAATACGAAGACGACCGAGTCCGCCGATGGCGAGGAGGCCCCTGTGAAGGAGGCGCGCCCTTCCATCTTCACCACGCCTATCCCCCTAAATGAGGGCCTGGCAACTCTCCTCAACAAGATGAAGGGGACCATGGTGTGCCCTGCTGACCTGACTCGTATGGTTAATACCTATATCACCGAGCACAATCTGAAGGGCAAGAGCGGCGTAATCCAGCCCGATGCGGCCCTGCGCGCAGCATTTAGCATTGAGGCGGATGCCACTTGCACGCACCGCGACATCCAGAAGCATCTCTATAAAATCATCAAGGATATCACCACCCGCTCTGCGTAGATGGGCTCTGCAGGGCCGGGGGGCCGGGGACCGGCTCTCCTTTAAATATATAAGCATTTAGGGAATGTTTATATATTTTTATATGAAGCCGGTCAACCCCCGCAAGTCCTTCAGAGCGCTGCGGCGGCTCCAATAGGAGGTGTTAGGCGGAGTGAGGGGACAACCCGCTCCTTTCGAATAAACGGGAAAAATCCGAGGTCTCGCAATGCAGCCTCCTTGCCAATTGTATAACGCCATGCATAATCTGCAGGGCTGCTCACAGCATGGTCATCACGCAGCCTGCGATTCTGCAGGGCGACCCATTCAAGTTGTGCATTCAGAGCGCCTGGCATCTTTGCACCACCTTCTGTCCCAATTCCTGCCGCCCGTGCGGCTGCCAATAACACCTCTGCCCACGCCTCCGTCCCAGCCTCTAATTGCTCTATTCCATAATCTGCAGTTAGGGCGGCATCGGTGCAAAATCCATGTAGGAGCTCATGCATTAGGACGCGCGTTGCATCCTCGTATCGATATATGACAACTGTGCTGGGGTCGCATGGCATGCAATAGCCGCCGTTAATATGCTCGGGGCCAATGGGGGTTCCTCGGGATGGCCAAAGGCGGGGCTGCGGATGTGCATACCAGATGATTTTTGCTTTCTTGGGACCGCTGCCGCTGCCGCTGCGCGTAGGGTCAAATAAGCGAAGAATACGGCCCCACGCTTCGAGTGGCGTTGGGTCCCGCTTCATATCAGTTAGGGTGATGATACGGCCATAGTCGCATTCATTTGCGAAGATATGTGCCTCCCCCTCTGCGACTGCCGTGTTCATTGCTGCGCGCAGATTGAGCCGGTCAAAGGGTCCGCCCTTCGATTCCCTGCGAATTATCTGCAAATCTGCCGGCGTTATCTGCGAAGTCTGCCAGGCGACTGCCGGCTTTGCAGCCTCCTCTTCCATTAGGGCGAGGGCTTCTTTATATAATGGATGATTCATTATGCAGCGGTGCTTCCTAATTGCAGCGTGAGATTTTAGCGACCAGTTAGGGCGCCGAGGAATTCAATCATGAACTGCTCCCAGGCGACTGGGATTCTGTAACTCGGTAACATGACAAAGCCGCCCCCCATCGGCGCCCGTGCTAATTGCGCAAAACAGGCCGCCGCCTTCTCCCTACATATCTTCTTCTGCTCTAACTTTTTCTGAATTGTATGTGTCCAATATAAAATCATATCACACCACCGTAAATTCCGCTGCATACATGCATATATCCATTGGCGAATGGGGGCAACATCGCGAATTGTCCAAGGACGGTCCTTCTGGGCGACCCATTGGTCGAACGATTTGCTGAAGAAATGGAGCCATGCATCCCCTTGGCCATGCTCATCGGGCTGCGGCAGCGTTGGATAGTGTGCTTTTAGGGCAGTGTAGGCACGGTCTGGGCCCGCATAGGGGACTTCGAAGAACCAGTCGGCAAGGCGCTTGCTGAGCGGATAATCACTTGTAAAAAGAAATGTGACAGTCTCGCTATATTTCTCGAGGACCTCCTGAATGAGGACCACACTCTCTTCACTTAGGAGATGCGCATGGTAGAAGACGAGAATATGGGATGCACCTGGCCCCTCTCCTAAAAGAATATTAGACGTGCCCTGGAAATTGGCGAGAATTGCCTGGATATAGTTCTTATCTTGTAGGGACATACGGGCAACATCGAAGCCTTTATGGATGCGGCTCACTTCATAGACGAGACCTTTCTTTTCATCTTTGGCGGAGCCGCTGCCACTATCTTCGACCGTTGTGCTAATTTCACTCTCGCCGTCGCTATTTTGAAGTTGCCATGACCGGGTCTGGATATTATAGGGCTGGCGCAGGCGGTCCGCATAGGACTGTAGAAATTGCTGGAGGGCTGTCCGCTTTCCTGCACCACGTGGCCCGCGCCATACAAGATTGGGTAAACGGCAGGCCATATTAGAATTCAATAGAAGCTGCAACTTAGACCCTGTTTCTGCACTGCCTAAAATACGCTGCATTTAGAGATGTAAGAAGAGGGTCACCGACCATGGAAATATGGATACCATCACAGACACTTGATATACATAATATTCATCTGCGGCCATTCCAGAGCCAGCTCAGTCAGAAAATATTGCTTGCACCTCTGCAATATATTGATAATGCAATAACACTCAATAATTTGACAATTGTGACGCCGCCGGCTGAGGTGCTGCATCATGATGTGCAAACAGGGAAGTTGATATTGAATTTGGCTGAACAGCCGATGTTTGCGACAAAGATGCAGATGTTGCAGACATATTTGGCGAGCACTCTCTATGCACATCAGCAGTCATTTTTCGGATTCAGTAATCCAGTGCTCACAATTGATTTTTTCAAGCGCATGCTCTTTCCTCTCGTTTATAATAAAAAGCTGACTCTTTTTATGGGGGCATCAGCGAGGACAGTGCAGGTGTATAAGAAGGGAGGAGCAGCCGCAGTGGCGCCTGGAATTAGTGAGCCGCTGCAACAAGGGACTATTATTCGGGTCGCATTTCAGCTCCAGGGGATTTCGATTTTGGCGAGCCCTTCGCTCGCCATTTTACAGGGTCTCAGTGTAATGCCTGTGAATACTGCGGACATTTCGGGTGTCGTTAATATGTGTAAAATACGGTTCCAGCAGGCGATGAAGGCCATTTATATTGTATAAGGGCTAGCGGTGGACTACCAATATATTTTATAATAAATTGCGTGAAAACTATTATAAAATATGGGCGGACGCAGGCAATCCAATTAGGAGTATACTTTGCCGAGCACGCTGACGCTCACGGACATCATGGAGAAGAAGATGGCGACACCGGAAATTGCGATTGTGAGTAGCGGCGCATTTGCAGGGTTTGCATTAATATACATGAAGATGCCAATCATCATGAGCACAGTGGCGACCAGATTGATGACTGCGACACTTGTGAGCATTGGCTGCAGCGCAGAATAATCGTCCTTGCTGCCGACAAAGAAGGAGACTGTTACAATCGAATAGAGAAGTCCCACGAGACCACCAATCATTAATATCATTGACACATTCATCCTCGAGCTCTATTCTAATTGCAGAAATTTGGCTAGCGTCGAATATTTGGTCGCAGGGCTATATTACGCGCCAGATTTGCAGTTGCGGGCCATGCAAAGAAAAAGAGGTAGCCGTATTCGAACAGGAGGAATAGAATCATAATTGGAAATATAATACGCCAGAAGCGATGGCTTGTATATGTTACCTTCAATTCCTGATTATCCATTACTAATAGATACGATTCTTTTCGGGGGCAATTAGTAGTATGCAGCAAGTGCAAGCGCAGGCACAGCAAGTGCAGCAGGTGCAACAGCAGCGGACACAAGCGCAGCCGCAGGTGCAACAGCAGCGGGCACAAGCTCAGCAGCAGCTGGAAGGCGGAGGCAGACAGCCGTATGAGCAGTTTTTGGGCGCCCCTAAATGCCATCCTCGCTTCACAGGTGCAGCAGCGCAGACTCGGCGTCGCAGACGCTCCTGTGTGACCGACGAGGAGATTCACAGAGCAACCGGTTCGACACGCAAGGCACTCGCAGAGAAGGGGAAGTGTGCCGTCGCAGATGAGCGTTGTATTCTGGAGGCAGCCGGCACAGTGGCCGCCAAGAAGCTACTTGCACAGGCCCTTCGCCCTGCCAAACCTGGCGAATGGGATTCCGATCCAGACCAATGGCTCGACAACCATAATATTGGTGCAGCAATCAAGCAATATGCTGATATATATCCGTGGTTCCGCTTTTACGGAGTGCACCCGATTGATTTCTCCGCACCCTCTCCCTACAAGAAGGGTGTCCGCGAGTGTCTAATTCCGAAGATGTGCTCTATTGAAATCCCGAAGCTGCGCGCAGAAGGCATCCGCTACGGCGGTGTAGTCTTTAACTTGGACGACCATTTAGGGGATGGCTCACACTGGGTCGCCCTCATCATTGATACAAATGCGAAGAAACCGGGTGTCTACTATTTTGACAGCTACGGAATGCGGCCGCCCAAGCAGGTGCGGCGCTTCATGGAGGACCTCAGCATTGAAGAGCCGCGCGCAATCTTCGGCTATAATGGCAGGCGGTTCCAATATAGTAATTCGGAATGCGGCATGTATTCTATATTATTTATAATATGCATGATTCACGGCGTGCCATTTGCGAAGTTTGTGAAGCGGCCTGTTGCAGATAAATATATGCTGGCACTTAGGGATTGGTTATTCAGCTAATGCTAGCATGGCGTCGGATGGTGCAGCAAACCGCGACAAAGCCACTTAGGGATATTCATACTTTCCATATTAGTATAGAAGGTATGAATCGCCAATATGCACAACCTGGTAACAACGGCGCCGGCGCCGGCGATGGCCAAAAATTCCTGTCCGAAGAAAATCGGCGAATGCTCTACGGAATCCTGAGCAAAGACATGGTCAAGCGGGGCACGACTCTGACACCCAAGATGGCCGACCAATTAGATATGTATTTAAATCATTATGTGGACGAGGTATATTCTGTGCAGGGCAACAAACCGCTCACTTTTCTCAATAAGGAGGTCCTAATTGTAACTGCCCAGGAGTTCACTGCATCTTTGAAGAAACCGGCAGCGGCAGCGACGGCTGCAGCTGGAGCGGTCCCGGCGGCTTCGCAGCAGCAGCAGCAGCCGCGTGGCCCCGTTGTCGCCGCACGTGCTCTAGGAAAGCCTGTTGTTCGCGAGGAGCCAGCCGCCGCTGGCGATTCCTATGATGCAAATCTTTTCATGGACACTGGTGCCCGGTTTGATGCCCTGCAGAAGGAGCGCATGGAGGTGAAGAAGACACCGCCGCCAATGCCCGAATTCAAAATCGACTTCAGTGACGAGGGGCCATCTCCACTCGAGCTCTACGAGCGGGCCAAGAAGGCGCGCGAGGAATCCCTCCTAATTGCTGGTCCACCTCCTGCGGCCCCCATGGACGTATTTGTGCCGGCCGAGACTCGCCCTCCACGCGTAACTGCAGCGGAGCCTAGCAACGAATTCGTCGATGCCCGCGAGAAAGGCATTGCAGTCGCCTCGCCGAACCTTGTGGCCACGCCCGAGAATGATAGGAAAATCCTCAGTCAGCAGGTTGTCATTAAGGATGATGATGTGGTGAGCTATCGTGAAATAGAAAACAATCTCTTCGTCTACTCCGTGGACCGCGACTGGTATAATAGCGGGAATACTGACAACAACCGTTACAATTTTACGGTAAATTTTGACCCTGCCAACAATAAGCAGGGATTCGGTCTCTCTCCTGCGGCCCAAATCAAATTCAAGAATATTGTGCGCATTGAATTTGTGAAGGCAATTATCCCAGCGGAGGGGCTCGATATTCTAATCACTCAGGATGCATCGGGTTCGCCAACATATAGCACAGGCATCAATAATAACGCACTAACATTCCCGTTCCTAACTCTTCGTATTAGCGAGTTCGATGGTAACAATTATGGCACGGATAATAATCTCGACAACTCCTTTGCAGTCCTCCAATATGATGCAAATTGGACACCTGATTCCACAAATAATGCCGCAAATAAGGGGTTCTTTGCATTTTTGCCGAAGAATCTGAAGGCCCAGCGCATTTGGTCGCCGACACCGCTTGCGACGCTGACGAAGCTCTCTCTACGTCTGGAGCGGCCTGATGGCACACTGCTGAACACGGGGCTCGACACGAACTCGGTGGCCGATGTGATTGGGTCGCAGGAGGCAGCTGTAATTGGCACGACCTTTTACACGGGTGCAGGGGGTGCACGCTTCCTCTTTGTGAAGACGTCCCAGTATTTCTCCCAGTTTGCTGTGCAGAAGGGTGACCGTATTCTGTTCCAGCAATTTACGGCGACGAATGCGACCTACCCTGATTCCGCGCTACAGATGAACAATTACATGAATTCGACGAGCGGTCTATTAGTGGTAGGTATTGCAAATGACACAGTGGCCCCAGGAACTGTTGTGACGGGTGCAAATATTGTGGGCTACGCGAACTACATCATTGTAGAGGCACAGATGGCGGACCCTACAACCGGTTCAACGGCGGTCGACTTCTTTGGCCCTGATGCAGTGACCCATAATGCATTCCTGGCAGGTTCGACGACCTATTCAGGCAAATTGATTAACCTCAATCGCCAGACACAGTTTGTGTTCCGCGTGATTACTCGCGAGCTCGACCCTACAAGCCGCCTGCGACCTGATAACCTCAATTAGAAGGCAGGCGCGAGTATTTAGGGTTTATAAACGCCAATTAGAGTAAGATGGCAGCGGCAGCACCAGCAGCAGGGGGTGTATTTTGGCAGCCGACGCCGGTTGATGATTCACGGCGGCAGTCTACAACGCCTGAGAATGCCCTCAATCGTCTACCTAACCAGCGCCCGGTCCAACTCTTCACACTTGACCCGAGCCGATATGTGGGAC
>JACCDO010279323.1_pt1 | contig 11047 bp, 6 predicted proteins | sample 7446101 | NCBI WGS metagenome assembly JACCDO01 (sample SAMN15323440, study PRJNA562643) | freshwater metagenome | isolation source: river surface water | place: USA:Blue River Watershed | collected 2017-08-16
CAAGTATTTTACTTTACACATCATTACTTAATACCTTGTGAACACTGAACAAGCAACAAACTCGTGCAATCAAAAATATTTATACCATTTTACTAACTTTTACTTGGTCATGATGGTATCAAAGAAGCGAACTTGAATCTCCAGCTATTTCGTAAAAATACAAAATACAAGAGTATTAATAAGAGCAATAAAGACTCAAATGTACAATATTAACAACAACATAAGCTGCTTACCTTTAAACAATTTACTTATCTCTTCCTTGTTCAGTGCTCAGAAGTCAAAATCATGAAATCTTCTCATCTGATGAGTACAATCAAACACATTTTTTCTATAACTTCTTCAAATACACAAGCAGCACTTATGGTATGCGTGCGTAAAGTTTAACACTCGGCAGGTCGAATTCGGGCGTGGAAGACTTTCTTGTTCTGTACGAGCAAAAAGTTACGTACCCGGAGGGAGAGAGAAGAGAGACCTTCAGCTCTAGCTGTAATGTATAGATCCGAAGGCTAGTGAACGTAATAAATCGCTATTTAAAGCTTTATGATATACAAACATTATTTTGAACTCGCTGAGTACGAGTAAACGGTGAGCAGTGCATTGGATGAAGTATGGTCCCATACGGGTCTCATTCAAGCAGCTGGGTGACCCTCATCTGAAATGAGAGCAACGCTGGGCGCTGCACTTACAAAAGTAATAATTTGAACGCGATAATACATTAATGTACACTACCTTACATTTGTTATCTCTGAATGTTTCTAACTTTCCTAAGAGGTTGCACGCTCCACGGTCGATGCACCGGTGTCACCGCTTGACAATGCTGACGTCAGCACCCTTCTTGCCCGTCGCACCCTTCACCACACTGCAAAACTCGCAGTATCCTAACTCCACATTCGGCTTGCCACACGCCAGACACGTCCAAGGCACGTCAAGTGCCGATTCCCCGTCAGACGCCTCTCCGTCACTGTCCGCCTCGCGGCCCGCTTGTCCCGGCATCGGCGACTGCATCGTTGGCGACTGCATCAGCGGGGTGTCGTCAAAGCTGGCTGCCAGCATCCTCCGCCCCATCATCCTCGCCGCATTGTCCATCTGATCTCCCGAGTCGGTACCATACGCTGCGGGCGTCGCAGCCTCGGAGTCGCGGGCACTGGACGCGTTTCCATCGGTGCTGTGCAGCGACGGATGGGTCACCGCGCGCGTCGTGCGTCCTGCAGGCAGCGTACCCACAGCAACGTTTGTACTGACCGTTAACGGCGTTTTCGATTTCCTCGAGGTGGAGCTGCCAGTCGACGCTTTGCCCGGAGCAACAGTGCTCCCACCGCTTTTTCTGCTGGGACCTCTGTCCTTTGCACCACCCACAGCAGGGTTAGCAACTTTGATGCCTTTGTTGGAGTAAATAGCTACCGCTGCTGAGCTGGCACTTGGCATCGCATTGCTGGAGCCACCGCCAGTGCCTGCAGCAATACCGGCCTGCTGCAACCCGCTGCTTGCTGCGCTTTTCGCGGGTCGGCTGTGCAGTGCCGGCGCAGAGCTGGACGACATCGGCTGTACCGCACCGCTGGCCGTCGAGCCTCGGCCTCCAGCGGTCGCAAAACCAACTACACTCGTTGCTGCGGCATTTGCGTTATTCTGAGGTGCACTTGCAACTTTGGAGGTGCGTGCCACGGAGGCAGTCATGGGAGCTGTCCCTGTCGACGCTGCTGCCGTGGGATTCGGCGAAGGTACAGGTTGCACTGTACGTGGCGCTCCGGCATTAGCTCCCACTTTGGACAAGCCTGCTGCACCACGGGCGTACGGGTTGACAGCAGCTTTCTTCATCCCGGCAGCCTGCTGATCGCTGGCGGCGGAGAGCTGTGTAGCCGAGCCGACAGCTGAGAGCGAGGCATAGTTCGGCGTATGTGCATCGGGAGATGTGGTCTGTGTGGGAGGTGCAAACACGCTCAGTGGGACAACTCCTGCGTTGGCCTGTGCGGCCGATGCCATGAACTTCGACCCTGACTGCACTGATCCCGCTGCAGCACCTCCAACAGGGGCTCTGAAAGACTCTTGGCTGCTAGCCAGCCGCGCAAGCTGCATACGCAGCTCCATCATGACGCCACTGTCTTCTAAGTCTTGGTCAGACGGCGGTTCCTTGGATGGACCGTCGTCAGCTGCAACACCACTGTTCCGGCCCCTTGCGGGTTGACTATCGGGATAGGCTGCTCGCGCAGGATCTATCGCTAAAGCAGCTGCACTAGTATTGTGGGTATAGGTCGGACGCAAACTAGGTGTGGGCTTGGCGGGGCTCCCACTGCTGTCCTCCAAGCTGTCTGCTCCAACTACTCCCACATCCATACCCGAGGTCGCATCAAATATACTGGTGTTGCCAGTGCTAATGGCGAAGGGAGGCATGTCCAGCAGCGCCTGTGCACTGGGACGCTGCTGCTCGTCCCGCTGAAAGCACTGCTCAATGCAGTATTGCAAATCGGCAGAAGTCTGCTCAGGTTTCATAGCAAGGCATTCATATTAAAAGTAACAGAAGATAAAATAAGGTTAGTGAATGGCAGCGAATGTCACATCTGGATAACGAAGTACAAGAGGCGGATACCCTGTTTACGACGAACGACTTACCTGCTCCCTGGGATATGTGGGAGGTCCCTGCCAGCGCTCCAGCAGCATGTGCAGCTGCACCAACCCTGCCAACTGCTGATCCTTCCATGGCGGCTGCGCGGTGAGCATCTGAATCACTGTGCAGCCCACGGCCCAGATGTCCCCCTTCCTGCCGTACTTGTTGCGTCCCAACACTTCGGGCGCCATAAAATACGGCGTGCCTTTGATATCCAGCGATTCTACCGTTGCTTCTGTCAAGCTATTGACCCTGGTGGACGCCCCAAAGTCCGCAAGCTTGACATGCCCGGTTTCATCCACTAAAACATTCCCACCTTTGATGTCGCGATGAATGATTCCCGAGGCGTGCAAGAAGGCCAAGCCAGCCAAAATCTGCCTCGCGTAGTTCACAACAGCGCGCTCTTTGAACGGCCCAAAACGCGACAGCAGATGGGCCAGGGACCCACCGCTGACCCATTCCTGAAAGATGTTGACAACACCTGCAGCTTCATCGATATCAACGCCGAGGTAGGCAACGATGTTCGGATGTGAAAACGCTCGCATTAATCCAATCTCGTTAGCTAGAGCATCCACAGCATGTTTCTGTCCAGCGATATGTAGCCTTTTGACTGCAAACAATCGACCGGTGTCAGACATTCCTTGAAATACTTCTCCGAATGTCCCACAACCAATGCGCTCCCCGAGGGTCCAGCGCCGCTTGGTGATCCACGAAGGCGTTGCCGTGCGTTTGGATTTTGCAGCTCCCACAGATGCCGTTGATGCGGATGTGGGAAGGGGAGCATCGCGAAATGCTGCAGCTGGAGCTGATGTTGCACGTGTTGCAGAGGTTGTTACAGAGGATGTGGTGCCGTCGGCAGGGCCGCCGCGGGGTCGTGTGCCGGCTGCTGGTGCGGTGGCCGGAGTGGGCGCTTCGTGCAGGGGAGCCTGGCCGCTACGACCGGCTTGAGAAGCATGCGGGACACGGCCCATGCCGCTAGCTGTAGCCGTAACCTCTTCTTCTTCTGCTTCGTCGTCATTATCGAAATCAGACTCGTAGTAACTTCCACTGCGCTGAGCCAGACCAGCCGACGGCCCCATCGACCGATCACCGTTCGCGGCGTAGGAATCTTGTTCGTCTTCATATATGTTGACTTCTGACGATGCACAGCTGCTCGCATCGCTGCCACTATGGAAACTATTACTGTAATTATTAAAGTTACCGGATTGACTGAAAGGATCCTGATCATCAGGTTCTAGCGGAGCGTCGTACGGCTTTGTGGGACGACCTCGCGTGTGCCCATCGTGCTTCGGTGGGATCTGCACCGTCAGAGGCTTTGTGGGATACCCTTTCGCAGATTGAGCATCTGTCATCTTTGTTGCGGCGGCGACAGGAACGGCACCCGTGCTGTTCGGGCTGCCGCTGGCCAGCTCGAAAGCCAACAAACCGATCCGATGAATGTGTTCCGGTCCAACCCCGAAGTCCTCCAAATCTGCTAAAGTGACTTTGGGATAGATGCAAGCATGGGCGGATAATGCCGAGGATGAAGGAGGAGTAGGTAACGCGTGGGAGGCGAGCTTGGAGTTCGAAGCGCGGGTCCCACCACCTCCTGCCGCGGCCATTGGCGGAGAGACCTGTTGCGCAGTAGCGACTCTTTCATTTTCCACTAAATATCCATTTACAAGCTTAAGGGCTGCAAGTATAGGACCAGCATATGCACCAAGTTCCGCGTCCCGGCTTATTGCATTTCCCAAACTCTTAAGGAACAACGGACCTTGTGTCATTACTGAGGTACAGAAAGACGAGTCCAGAGATGAGTAATCTATTTCAATGCTTTCCATAACCTCCAAAGACTCTTCATCGTCATATTCTTCTTCCTCTACATATTCTATGGGCTCATCATCGGATTCAGGGTCTGACAGAACATCTTGGGTATATTTCGACTTATCCGGAGCCAGTTGAGAAGAATTTTTAGATTCAGAACCCTTTTGTCTTAAAAAATGGTCTTTATTCTGATTTTTCCAATTATTCATTCTGCTCTATGGATATACCTGTGCTGCTCGACAGACGCGCTTTGGCCTTAGTTGTGAAGTCCTATTTTGCTTGACAGCAGCGTAAATTTCTCACTTCTGCAAGATATTCGGTTGAAAAATACAAACTAACTTATATTGTTAGGTTAGGGATTTTGAATAATACTTCTGTGGCGTGCTAGTGGGGGCGCACTATTTTTCATATGTGTCATTTTTTACGGTACAAGTCGGGTTTCATTCGAGACCAAGATCGAGAAACCTGATTGATCAATCGGCCACAACTTTGTATGCATTTTGAGTTGTAACCAAGACATATCGGATTAACGATACGTTTAAAGTGATTTTGTCGTAACACAGTCGATATTTGTATGTAGATACAAGCAGGTACAAACATTGATCTACTGTTTAATATCTACGCTCAAATAAAATCGACATATTGATCCTCTATACGACGAAGTCACTACAGGTTTGCATTTGATTATAGAATTTTGATATAATGAGCACAAGCTCATCGAATTACGGGTCAAGTGGCACACATCGGAACAGCGCCCCCGCAAATGATGTCATAGATGATCAAGCCGCTGACGATGCAAACGGATTAGGCGATTTCGGCGAAGCATCTGCAATACAGGGCAACAGTTTCGCGTTAATTATAGCGCGTAGTATAGGTGCGCTGGTTGCAATTGTAGCCATCACTCTTGGTATATTTATTTTATTAGGTTGCCGAATGACTTTGGCTCTGATTATATCAAAAATCGGCTTGTTAGGCTTAAGTAAGTGACGCATTAATATCAATATGCGGCGATAGTGTTATTACGATTATGATACACTCGTATTTGTACTAAATCTGTCTACAAACTACAAACTGCCCGCTTCGGCCCTTACTAACCTTTGTCTTCCCCTCCTTCATATTGCTGCAGCGGCTGTAACTGGCGCAGCCATATGGATTGTCACAAAAGCCGCAGGTGGTGCTTTAAGGCCGCAATCTATCTGGATAGTGCTAACTCGCGGGTGTTCTTAAGCTCGTTCGGCTTTCATGTGCTCGCAGTGAGCTTTTTATGGATTATATATCATCTAGAGCGATCAAGAGTGTTTTTGCATGTTGTATGTTAAAATATCATATTTTTATTTCCCTATAGCACGAATCATATAATCTAAGTGTCAATTCGGTTAGCATTAGTACACAATTTCTTGGTGATGTGGCCTGTAGACCACTGCCGTCTCAACCTGCTGCAGCAGGTATATCCATATCGCATTAATAGCTATTCCAAAAAGCATCAAATACATTCCCGACTTGACATGAAAGTCAACTTCACGCTTTATTAACGCAGCAATTTGAGCTTGAGTACCTGTAGCGGCAGAGGATGGAGGCTGATTAGCGGCGAGGGCGTCGCTGTCCGACGAAAGCGTTTGTGTCGCGTTTTCAGTGTTTTCGCCACTGCAGCCTTTACTGACCAATGTATGACTATTACTACCTTCCGCTGCAAGATCCTCGGGTATTATGGGTTTGCCCGACTGGTCCAGCATCGTCCCATGCTCGTCGCAGTTCAGAAACACTTCAAATATAGGGACATGCAATGCTCGCCAAAATACCCTTAAGACGGCTTTGGTGATACAGATTCGAGAAATATTCAGTACAATATATATAATTAGGACGAACAAACCTCTCAATACATGTGAATGTGCATACCATTCAATCACGCACGAGCATGACTGCGACATCGCGGAAATCAGGGCCGCATCAGGTCCGCCGCATGTCACTTCACAGGTAGGCAAAGCTTCGCATCGAAAGCTAGGGTTTTCTAAGTCATTGCTGCGATCTATAGTGGAATTTGATGTCTGCATTGCCATTTCGGGTTCACGCCAACTCTTAGTAGCTCTGTCTGACTGGTCCGGCTGCTGTGCTTGTGAAGTGAAATTCCAAAGCTGTGCGGACCGCAGCGCCCATTGCTTGTATTGGCATGCTGGAGAGTGCATTGCCCAGCTTGGTGGTGGAATTGGCAACAAATTACTGTCGTTTATGAAACGATTGATCATGATAAGAGTCGTTGCAGCCGTCGCCTCAGCTCGTTCCAGCGAGGAATTGTACACCGGACAAAACCTTTCGTTGGCTAAAGTGCCGTTACACTGTTTATATCCTGGCCATAAGCTTCCACCCCACATCTGATGTTTATCTGCAGAAATGCTGCTTCCAGCTGCAGTTGATAAAGCGTTTGGCTCCCGCGATGAAACATCACAGCACTGCCCCTGCAGGTATTGGTCTACGTGTTGAAGGGACGCTTTCGACATGCACTTTGCTACCAATTGCACTTTGTCATATTGAGGGTTTGTGCTTTCATAATATGTGCTGTTTAACTTACTAACCTGCTCCCAATAGGTGTTGTATTCTTGCACGGAAGGCGCATAGTGGCTAGTGCAGGCACTTGCCGAGCGGGAATTATAATTTGCCAAACCATTTGATAACACTCCATTACCTTCCATGCTCGCATAATTAAATGCTAAGCTGTTCATATTGCGAATAAGGAAGGTGCTGTTGCTGACGCCCAGTACACAAGCCGCCGTATAGCTATTGTACGCTTCGAAATACATTTTGAGCAGCGCAGCTAGTGTCATACCCACGAGCGTAAGCAGAATCATAACAGGCAAGCCTATGTAGTGGAAATATCTATATATATATGCAGCATAAGAGGGTTTAGTTAGCAGATGCTCATGGGGCCAGCGGAAATGGTTTGATAGGCTAAATCGTAGACGTACCTTAGCACGGTCTGTGCCACCGCGGGAATCTCGCAGGAAAGACCTTTTGAGACCCTACGATCTAGCGGTGAGATCGAGGAAGCACTTCGAGACCAATGTCGTTGCACGATATAAAATGTCTGTACACCACGGTAAATATAGTCAAAAACATGGAAATAAGACTCAATGCCAGAAATGGAGTCCAGTAAAGTCTGTTATAGTTGAGTTCGCAATGCAGTGAAATGATAGGTTAGAAGAGCTGATGGTATTATATATTTCACATATATCTGCAGAGATTCACAGGAAACGCACCGTAAAATCAAAAGGTCCTGGTTGAAAGCGTGCCCATTGTATGCTGAACGTGCTCTGGAGTTGGTTGGCAAGGTATTGTATAGGTTGGAAGATATAGTTACTAGCAAATCCGTTACCGCGGATCAATGTGCCATTTGATTTCAAGTGAGAATCATGAAATCTGTCAGTTGTATTGACAGTGGTGTTCAGGGATAGGGGGCGAATGACTGGCGGCTCGGCGGTATATAGAGAAGTGATGTTGCCTCGAAAGGCATTGGAGTCTTGCGTTTGTCGTCGCGCATCATCACTGAGTCCTGTACTTGGACTATTAGATAAATTTGTGGTATTAGAGAGATTGTAGTTATCCATGCTTGTACCACTTCCCTGATTAGGGGCGGGGGTTGGGGCGGGTGCGGGATACTTGGGCGGATGATAGTCATCCGGAGCGAAGCGTGTATCAATCGATATAGACACATCAACTTGATCAAATAAATCAATTAGCTCATCTTTGATACCAAGCGATTCGAGCTGTAAGTCCAACTGCACTTGCGAGACTGCGTCTTTTAGGCCTCTCCATAGAAAGCTTGCGTCCCGCATCGGGGTAAAGGTTGGTAAATTGGGTATATATAGTGCAGGCACTTTCCAGTTCATAGATGTAAAGTGACACCAATCTGGGGTAGACTTTCCGCAGAGATCTGTGTCCAGATTTAAGAAATCCACCTGACTGACGACCCAGGCGATCACCCCAGCTGTGCCTGCGACAGCTCGGAAGAAGTCGTCTGCTTCTCCCAATGCTTGACGCACAGAATCAACGAAATCCTTTACTTCATTTTGAAATGCTTGCATGCTTTGCTGAGCTACTTGTATATTCAACTTCATTTCATGTTGAATTAGCTGATATGTTTGCTCGATTTCGTCGATCACGCCAAGGTTGCATGTCTGACCTGCAGCTGTATTCGGCGGGAAACAGTTCAATAATCCTTGTAGTGGGAGCAATAAGTTATCGAGATGCATGTTGATGCTAGGCAGGCCCTGAATGCCCTCTGTGACCTCTCTAATGATTTGCTTGGACAACTGCTGCATGGCTAAGGTATGGTTGCTGATGTAGTCTTGGTTGTAACTGTTGAGGGCGGCAGTGTAACTCGTCATTCGATGAAATCGACCATCTACGCGATCAGCATAACCCTATATGTTTGAGTTCATTTTTAAAGGAATTTATTGCAGTAAATAAAAATGTGTAGAATGCAGAGGATTTGTTTGTTAGAAGTGAGAATCACTGTGTGTAGAGAATATAGTACCACCTAGTGCTTCTTTTCCAAGCGACAGAAGGTGGACAGAAGGTGTCCTTGCACAACACTTACCAATAATCCTGTGCGCTTTTTTTCTTGAAACTGATTATTCGATCGTTGTTGGGCGTCTGCATTTTGCTGCTCCTGCGACCGCGCGCTCTTCTGCTGTGCGGCCAGCTGCAGTTGCTTCTGCACATGTACCAACGATAACGCATTTCGCAAAGTATAAATCTCTGCTCCGGTGCATATTGGGTTATATGCAAGAGGATTCATCGCTGCTTTGGGCAAAGATGCAGTTGTAGACGTGGGAACATGTCCAGTTGACGTGACATTAGCAAGCGCGCTCGTTTCATATGTTTGAAACTGCGTAACAAATCCTGCCCACACAAGACTGCACTGTTGATTTTGTGCAGTGGCATTTTCAAGCATTTCTCGTTGTGCGCTTTGTATCCCTTGTACGCGATGAATTTCCTGTGTGACCGAGTTGTCCAACCATTGCTGGCATTGTTTCAATTGTCTGGAGCTACAATCACTGTATTTTTGCTTCTGAGAATTCATTTGGTTGTATGACTCCACACAAGTATCGCTGATAAAGGAAAAAGGAGGCACACTTATATTAGCTTGAGCCAGATCGATGGCAAGTTGCAAAGAGGTTAACCATAGCAGAACCACAGCGAAGGCACAGGCAAAGATCCGGTTACTCCATACTTGCCATGCCCAGCGCATGGACGCAGGTACAGGCTTTGTTTTAGGAGCGTTTTCTTTCGGTGCCTGTAAAGTAGGCTCTGAAGCAAGTCCTGAAACAGACGGTAATGTGTTGTCTGGTGTCAAGACAGAGGACCTGGACGTGGATGTATCTTCAGCGTGGTATATATCATGAACTTCACACATATCGATAGAAGCTTTTGCATTATCTTTAATATATGTATTTTGTTCTGGTAAAAGGAGGCTTATATCAGAGCCTATTGTGCCAACAGCTTTTGGTGTCGCTGCATGCGCCGGCGCATGCACCGTCATCATCTCAATTTGGATGTGCTGTGAAGGATGTTGTGGCGGCAGTGGTGGATATTGTATATCTAGCGGTTTTTGAATATTATGCTCGCTCAAAATCGGAACTTGCTCATTATTTTGAATAAAATTGTCCTGCTGTCCTGCAACTGCTTTGGCACTTCGTTGATCTGGAATCGACTCGGTATGAGAATCACCTGACTCTAAATCTTGCCATTTTTTATTATCATGTAGGTATAAAGATTCGGTTTTGTTTTGTGGCCTGATTGACAGTTTTCTTGGCAAATTCAGTGCAAGCATATTGATCTTCTTGGCATCTAATCCTGTGCCTACATTTGAAACCTTCGATAAATCAAGTCCGTCTTGACTTTTTGATAAAGTAACCCCATTTTTAGTTCCAATATTGCGAAACTTATGAGATAGTGATGTGTGAATTGTAGTTCTTACTAATGAGGGCTGCTGAGGCATAAATATTTTTTCTGACTTGGGCATTTAACTCTTAAATATCTACAAGTTGTGTCTGACTTTAGTAAAACTTGATTAATTTTATATAACTTAATGTTTGTGTAAACATTAACACTTTGTGTTCAATAAATTTCTTCATTAAATATGTTCAATATTACGAACCAAAATTTGTCTTTGTGCCGCACGTACGCACCATGCTTAGGGCCAATATTTAGAATCGAGTTCCTTAATGGTTATAAAGGATTAATTGCATCTGCATTGTATCGCATAATTAATTAGATATTAATATTAGCAATTGAGACTCACAAGCTGCCTATATCCTTCAATCTTGTGAATAAAAGCAATCAATTAAAGTCGGTAGAGAGAAACAGCTGAAAGAGCAGGTTATGAAATGTGATCTTTGATTATTGTACATTTTACATTAGCGGTTCTTGAAAATGTCATTCCGATAAAAAGAGTTATTCTCGCCTTCTGTGCTTCGTACGACGTAGGTTCCCTTTTACCGACCCACAGGACTCAAGATAGGCAGGAGCGCGGCTGTTAGCATAGTATCCTCGCTATTCACTTTAATTGTGATATCGAAGTTACTCCCAGTCGCCGCATCTGCAGAGCTGTCACTAACAGAGCGCGTCACAGTGAACGACAGGAGC
>JACCDO011041163.1_pt1 | contig 11047 bp, 6 predicted proteins | sample 7446101 | NCBI WGS metagenome assembly JACCDO01 (sample SAMN15323440, study PRJNA562643) | freshwater metagenome | isolation source: river surface water | place: USA:Blue River Watershed | collected 2017-08-16
CTGCGATACGTCGCGCCAGCGAACATGAGCGGTTTTTTGCAGAGCTCGAAGGGAGTGAAGATGGCTTTAGTACAGTGGCTGCTGCATTTGGTAAGACGCAAATGTCAGTCGTTTGATGAAGATATCATTATCCATAAAGTGTAAAATATGTAGCTATTAAATAAAAGACTGTCGTAATTGCATTTTTCGTAACACTTGGATTAAAACTTCTCTTATATATATACGTAGTAATTAATACTTTACATACCAGAACTTGAGAAGAGTGAAAACTTCTCTTATCAGCGTAACGTACGGCAGGCCAAGTCTTCACTTAGTCAATGCGGTTTCGTCATCGTTAATTGAACGCTCTGAATCTCTTTGCAAGAGTTGGATCGAATTACTAGATAAGCATACCAGCAGAAGCACTATGTCACTTCGCGCAACATCTGTTTGGATTCCATCCAAAGATCACGCTTGGGTAAGTGCACCTGTCGTATCAATAAACGCAGAAACCGATGAAGTTACAGTAGAAAACCCGGATAACAAAGGAGGCCCTAATTTGTTATTTCATCAAAAAGATGTTCCTCTCGTGGATGAAAGTCACTTAGTTTTGCACGATGATTTATGTTGCATGAATAGACTTCATGCCGCGCCATTACTAGACATCTTGCGAAGACGATATTTAGAAGATAAAATCTACACTACAACCAGTGATATGACGCTTGTCAGCATAAATCCTTATAAAACTATTCCTGGTCTTTACTCAAATCCTCTTCGCTTCTTTGATGTACCAGCACCAGGTGAACCTATGAGTAAGGGTGCGATGCCTCCACATGTCTTTTCGGTAGCAAATGGCGCGTTGTATGCCCTAATCAATCCTCTTGGAAGTGGAGAAATTGGGCGCAGCCGTTTCAATAATCAGAGTATTGTGGTTAGTGGAGAAAGCGGTGCTGGAAAGACTGAAGCTTCGAAGCATGTCATGACTTTCTTGGTGGCGGCGAACTTGGAGCTTGTTAAGCGTTTGGAGTCTGACGATGCTGTCGTCGATTTGCAAGATATTGCTTCTAGAATTGAACTCGAAGTGGTTGGTAGCAACTTCGTTTTCGAAGCCTTTGGCAATGCCAAAACGGTACGGAATGACAACTCCTCTCGCTTCGGTAAGTACATCAAGCTGCAATATAGCGATAGTAATGTATTGATCAGCGCGTACACTGATACTTTCTTGTTAGAAAAATCGCGTATTTTGAGCGTGAACCCCGGCGAGAGTAATTACCACGTGTTTTATTATCTGGTTCAAGGTCTGCAGCACATCAATGCCCCGTTAGCGAGAGATTTACATCTGGCCGGAGCAACTTGCGAACAGTTTCAGATATTGACTGATATGAAAAAAGTTTGTCATTGGAAGAATCGAGGAGAAGATGAAAATCTAGAATCTCTTATGCAGGCTATGAGTCGCGTAAATTTTTCGCAGGAAGAACAAGTGGAAATCTTTCGTTCACTGGCCGGTGTGCTTCACATGGGGAACGTCACTTTAGCAGCCAGAGATGATGACAGCAACGTTGTAGACCTGTCTTGTAAAACAATCCCTATGAGCGACCTCGCCTTGCTTTTTGGCATGAGTGAGACCCTTTTCAACATGAAGTTCACCCTGAGGTTAGTAAAAATCCGCGGACGTTCTAGCGTGGCAACCAAGAGGTTGAATGAAAAAGAGATCCGCAATAATATCAATGCATTCATTAAGATGGTATACACTGGTCTGTTTGCTTACATTGTGCGAAAAATTAACTACGCGCATTCGCATCCCGATCAAGCAGGACTGAGCCCTAAGAAGTTCATAGGGATCTTGGATATCTTTGGCTTCGAGATATTTGAGAGAAACAGTTTCGAGCAAATGTGCATAAATTTTGCCAACGAGCGACTGCAGCAGCATTTTAACCAGCACGTTTTTGTTTCTGAGAAAGAGGAGTACGCAAAGCAAGGTCTAGATTCTTCCTTCATTACGTATTCCGACAACCAAGACGTTTTGGATCTCATATGCAAGAAGCCCAGTGGTTTATTCTGCGTGTTGGATGACTTTGCAAAAGTTAACAAAACAAGTGACGCACAGTTGCTGATAAACTTTCATCAATTGCATACCGGCCCTGCGGGCAATTCCCGCTACGTAAAGCCGCGAATGAATTATCAAGAATGTTTCATTATTAACCATTTCGCTGGCAGTGTAACGTACACCAGCGGTGAGGGTCCGGAGAGCTTCCTATCCAAGAATAACGATGCGCTTGAAGAAGGTGTTTGCGAAGGTGTGTTGATGAGTGATAACGAGTTCTTTAGAAATATTAGTAGTTACATTATCGGCAACCCCATGGGCACTCCAGGTCAGTTGGGTCACGTCGATGACATCGCTTCAACAAAATTCGGAGAAGCTGAGTCGGAGGAAACACCCAGTGTTGGTGCTAAGACTGCGGCTGACGAAGGCGAAAGTGCTTCTCTGCCAGCACCACCCACTGGCTCCAGTGTCCATGCTATGGCAGCATCAAACACAGTCAGTAAACGTTTTAATAATCAAGTTAATCGACTGATGTCTACTTTGAAGGTAACCGAACCACATTACATTAAGTGTATGAAGCCTAACTCAAAGAAAGCCCCTAATGTATTTGAGGGGCCTCTCATTTTGGAGCAATTGCGATACTCGGGAGTTCTTGAAGTTGTACGCATTCGTAGGGAGGGGTTTCCTTGGTCAAACACGTATGGCGGTTTTTACCGTGAATTCGAAATATTTACTCTGCAAAAGCAACGTTTAGGTATATATCCTCCATCAACTAACTGCTCTGAAGAAAAGGCTTGCGAAATTGCTCGCGAGATATGCTCTGAGTACTTGAGTCAGCCAAACACTTCTGGAGAAAATGTTGGTAAGGAACTCTATGCGTTTGGTGCCACGCGCATGTATCTTCGTGAGGAGGGCTTCAACCAACTCGAGCGTCAACTGAATTTGCTATATGACCGCTCTGCTACTCGTATACAGGCTCAAATTCGGCGTCTTCGTGCGGTGCTGAAGTTAAAAGTAACGCAACGCATGGTAGTGAAACTGCAGGCGTGGGCGCGAATGAAGGCTAAGGTCACATGGAAGCACAGCGAGCTTGCACGCTTGGCCCACCTTGCTGCGCTTGAGGCTGCGCGTGAGGCTGCGCGTCTTCAAGCATTAGAAGAGGAGCGCCAACTCCAATTATTGCAAGAGCAAGATCGTTTGCGCATTCTCGCAGAGAAAGAAGCTGCTCGAATCGCCGCTCAAATTGCTGCTGAAGAGGCTGAAAAGGAACGCTTAAGGCTTATTGCAGAAGCTATTGCTGCAGACAAGAAACTGTTACATGACTTCACGATCGCCACTGAACAAGGTGATATCGCAGCTATGAAAATAATGCTAGCCAAAAATCCGGATCTCATCAATCGCAAGTCAGACGAGCCTGGTGAGCCGCATCGCAATCCGCTCCAACACGCTTGCTTAGGCTGCTCCTATGCCTCAATTAAATTCTTGAATCCTGCTCCTCATGAAGTGCATACACGTGATGCTGCTGGAAATAATGCACTTCTTTTAGTTGTCAGTAGCGCTAATAAGTGCAATGCCAAAGATTTAATGTCAGTTTGTCAATATTTGGTGAGAGCGGCATGCGAGAACTTTCCTTTGGAAGATGCTTTCGCACTTACTGACTATGTTTCGAGCCGTGCCGACAAATGGGCTACTGCGGATACGACCACTGCAGCGTTTAATGTCGGTACCGAAGAGGAGCGAACAAAAGGTATCGTTTTAAAAGAAGGATGGCTTGGCAAAATGCACAATACCTATGTGTTTAGCGCATCGTGGTCTAGGCGATGGGTGCGCTTAACTGATTCGGCTTTGTATTACTTCAGACAAAGCGATGACGCACTGCCGAGAGATAGCGTAGAGCTGACGCGGGCGACAGCTCAAGGTATGACATTAGATTTCTTCGATGGGCCAAGCGGACCTGCGGTGAAGATCTCATTTAATAGCGTGCAGTCTGGTCAAAAAGGTCGAACAAGTATGTCTCTTATGGCAGCAGACAAAGTGGAGATGGAGCAATGGGCTCGTCCTCTTAAAGCTATCATGGGAATGATTAATGATGAAGCTGCAGTGGATGGAGATTTGGCTAATAATTGGCAATACACAAATCCGGTATCAAAGAAGGCTTTGGTAGGTGCGGTTACAACAAAGACTCGCCACAACGCCTTGCATGTATTGGCGGGACATGATGGTCGAAAGGATCTGTCCTGGAACCTGGAGGTCGCCAAGGTGGCGGCTTGGCTGGTCTGCAGCGGACTTGATGTCGAAGCGAAAAACAGCAGCTCTCTGACTGGACAGCCGGCTGCAGATGGTGTGACTGCTCTACAACTTGCGTGTCACAATGGAAATCTGGCGCTCGCTCTCGCTTTAGTAAGCTTAGGTGCTTCACTAGAAGGACGCATGTCAACAGGCTCCACATTGCGGCTCGCGGTGGATGGGCTAGGGCAGGATGGCATGAGCACTCTTGCTGAAGCAACAAAGCGATACCTAGCGCTTCCTCGCGCATTAGGTCCACCTCCTCAACTTAAGAAGTATACATATTTATCGATGTTTTTCATGAGCAATAGCTTTTCACAGAACATTCCAGGCTGGGATGATGCGCGTTTTGAGCCCGTGCTTGTTATATCTGTGGTAACTCGAGCTCATGATTTAATCGAAAAAGCACAGGTTGTGTCTGTACCGATCGCGAAGAGCACCGGAAAAGAGATTTGGTGGGGCAAGACCTGGCACTTGCAAACACCCTTAGATAATACTCCTAATGATGGAAGCGTGATTATCGAAGTTCGCTCGGGTGCTGATGCGCTTAGCTACAAGGTTTTGGGTTGGTGTTATTATCGCCTCAAGCATTCGGCACAAGTTACTTCAAGTAAACCAGTTCTGCTGCAAATGAATCCTTGGAAAAACGCAAAAACACCATCCGTAGCTGAGCTGCTTGATCTCTAGGTAAGCATGCAGCAGGAATGCTCAAAAGCGTCGAGCGGAGATAGTATGCAAGTTGAAGTTGTCTGTCAGAAAAAAAATTAGACTTTAATTGTATAATATAAGATATAATAGGGGCAGCACGATATGTGTGTCTACAAGGTGGGACGTCTCTCAGCGTGTCGATACCCGCCTACTAGATGATAGTACCTCCTCTTGTATGTGACTCAAGTTTCGTTAGGGACACTCGCTTCAGCAAAGTAAATATCTTCGGGAGGAGGTTGATCAATATTATTTGTCGCTGGTGTAGGTGACACAGATCGTAAGGTAGGTAATTCAAGTCCTGCTTCGAGCGCGTTAGCTCTGCGCAGAGTGACAGCAACTTCTTTTTCCAATGAGGAGATAGCGTGTTTCAGCCGTGTTTGCTCAATATAGGTTGAATTTAATTGATTCATATTTACAAAGACTTTATCTCGCAGAATGTCTTGGTACTTCGAACTGTATTCATTCAAAATATTGATAATACACTCATCCAATTCAAATTCTTCCGTATCTTTACCTGTTTGCTTGGTCTGAAATGGATCTTCTTCATTCTCATAATCATCATCATCTTTTTGCGAATTTGCCATGATTGACATCAAAAAAATTCGTCTCAATTAATATGAAATTATATGAAATGGTATACCTTACAAAAAATAGATTTAGATTGGAGATCTTTTCTTCAACTCGTACGACCGTACGACATCCAGGAAAAGTCTTGATTCAAAATGAGTCGCATGGAGTCGCAATAAAATGACAATAATTTAGGTGATGATAGGTTTCGTGTTCAGTGTGCTTTTTGTGTTGCTTTTCTTTTGTGTTGCTATAAATTCTGAGCCGGATGATGAAACACGTTATGTCTGCATTCTAGATGCTGGGTCAACAGGTACTCGCGTCTATATATATTCCTATAGTTTTCTTGCACCTTTAGCTTCCATACAAGTAGTTAAACACAAGCGCTTGCGGCCTGCTTTGTCTAGTTTTGTGAATGACCCTGAAAATCTTACGCTACACTTAAACTCATTGCTATCATTTGCTGCACAGTGGGTACCTGCAGCTGAGCACGCACGCACTCCAGTATCGCTCATGGCAACTGCTGGAGTTCGAAGACTTCCCATAGAGCAGCAAGATTCACTGCTTATTTCTGTGCGCAGCATACTTGATGTCTCACCTTTCCGTCATCCTACGAGCGACAACAGTCCTGGAAATACCGGTATCCTGACTGGACCAGAAGAGGCAGCATATAATTTCCTAGCAGTACTAGCTGCCTTCCGTTCAGCCTGGAATGTAGGTCAATCTATGAGCAGCGAAAATATTTTGCTTGGTTCTGCTGATCTTGGGGGCTCCAGCACACAGTTTGCGTTCATGTGCCCTCGAGTCGTTTCTGTAGCAGGTCAAAATCAGTGCGGAGACATCGCTATTGATCCTAAATTAGGAAATGGTGCCGAGATGGGAGTACATGCACGATCAGCTGCTGGTCTTGGGCTCATCGAAGGTATGGAATATTTAATGCTACGTTATGAACGGGAGCGCTTGCACGAATGCGCAACAGGCGGAAGTCATGTTCCCAAAGAAACTTGTGCTGATATCTTGCAAAAGTCGCATATTTGGGGCTTAACGTTATCGGATGATGACAAACTATCGACGTGGGTTAAGGAAATGTCGAATCAAAATAATCCATGCTTGCCGATCGACGGGGTACCAATTGAAACAGCTGACGGTGAGCACATTATATTAGGCAGCGGTAATTTTGATGCGTGTGTGCGGTTGATACATGATTATATAGTACCTCGTGCTCGGCAAGCGCTGCTACATTGTCCGAGTGAAAATGTTGGACAGCGAGCGACGGTGGGAAGCAGTGGCGAAGCGGACTCAGAAGAGCAGGAGACCGTCCATGAGTCCCAAAACGGAACATGGCCGTGCTCTAAGCAAAGCCTTCGTCGACCTAACTTCATTATTGGTATTGACAACTTTCCGAAAGTGCTCGAGGTACTTGGACTAAAGCCAGAAGCGGGGTTTTGTGTTGGTAGTGGTGAAGGCGAGAAAGCCTTTACCAGACTCGCACTAGCGCCTGTGCAAATAGCAGTGGCCGGGCAGCATGCCTGCAGACAAACCTGGAAAGATTTACTGCTTTCTATGCCCCCTGATACGCATCCTTATCGTGCCCATCGCGCTTGCTACGGAAGTGCATTTATTTATGTTTTGCTAACGGAAGTATACGGTATGCCCTCTTCTGCATCGGAGTTCGTGCCTTTGGAATCGGTGGATCCTTTCGGAGAGCTGGGCTGGGCTCTTGGCGCTGCACATGCGCTGGCAGTAGAAATGATCTAATATTTGCATTATATTGTCTTAATTATAGTTATGGGAAATATAGAACAAAATACTGTAACGCAACGAAAGCCCACTTTTCGTGGGAACAAAATTATTCCTCTTTAAAGCGCAGGCTTTGGCGCGCTAATGGATCATCTTTTTGGTACTTCAATTATAAATGCAACGCCATCCAATTCGGAGTGCGAAAACAGGGAAATGGAATGATGATGGCATTAAAATCAAAGAGAAACCAATCGGAAAACCTCCTAAATCCAGAGTATGTTTTATCTGCGGTAAGCTATTCTTGCTTCACTCATTTCCTATCCATGAGGCTGCGTGTCGCAAACTTTATATTGATCGAGAAGCTTTAAAGCCACTTAAAGATCGTAAACCCTGTCCAGAAGATCCTGCCATCCTTATGATGAAAGCTGTACGCTTTCAAGAGGGGATGTCCAACTCATTCGAAATTGATGCTTCTATTGGTCGCTCATCGAATATACTTAAAGAAAAAACAGGTAAACGCGTTGTGACGCTTGAAGATGTCAATGCGGCGTCGCAAGCGACTTATAGCGCAGCAACTCTGAGTCAGTGTCGATGGTGTGAACGCACAATGCTACCTGAAAAGCTTCCAAAGCATAATCGCTTTTGTACTAAAGATCGTCCTGCCAGGCGTGTGGGCGAAAGCGTTCGGGTCGCCGCGACAGCAGGTTCTGTAGTTGAACCCAAGAAAATGAGGAGGCGGGAAATTGAACCCAGCTCTGGGATTACCCTTACTTCTTGGCGAAGTAAATCGAATGCATTTCGCGCAGCAATAGCTAATGCACGCCGTGTTTCGCGTGCTGAACAACTTTCAAAAGAAACAGGGCTGCCCATATCGAATTTCTTGGTGCCGCCTTCTGAAGAAGAGCAATGGCTCCTAACCCAAGCATCAGGTGGTAATGTTCTGACGCAATGCGCTAATTGCGGTCGCTCTTTCAATGTGAAAGCTGCCGAGAGGCATATCCCCATATGTGCTTCGATCGTAAACAAACCTCGTCGCCTAATGCGAGGGACCGGTGTCACTTTGAAATCAGAGGGGTCTTCAATAGTTATTCAGAAGCCAGTTTGGAATACCAATGACAGCGGAGTAATCGTTGAGTCCTTCAGAAGGCTCCCCCAGGATCATCTGCTGAGCACTCATTCAGCGCGTATTGCAGGTCCTAATCCATATGGCCTCTCTAAAAGGCCTGCTCTGACCAAAGAGAGCCCTCAGCCTACATACAACAGTTCTGCACCAAAAGTCGTGCAATCTCGGGAAGTGACAGAGTTCCCAAGAAGCACTCGCAGCGCAGGTGCGATCAATGATGCGCGTCATGGGTCTGCGCGCATGGCAACAGCGCATGGAGACATCTTGCAAAAGCTTATGAAAACAAAGCAGAGCGTGACAACCATGCGACTGGGTGATGGGAAGCGTGTTAGATAGAACAGTGCCAATTTTTTTTTTATGATTAAGGTGTTTATAGTGTAGCGTTCGTAACATAAATTACAAATTTGATCAGTTTTGCCTCGATATATCACAGTTGCTTTAGTAGTCTCCATCTACGTCGTTAGCGTGTTCGAAACGCCCGCCGCTAGCAAACGTTAACATCCCACCATAGCCACCATTATCGAAGCCTGCATTTTGTAAATTTCGTAAGAATCTCTTTAAGAATGCAATAAGCCCATAAGGATCACGGTGTGGCTTATTCGGTGGACCTTCGATGAATTGGACCCAACTTTCCATGCAATTTTTGGCGTATGCACTATCTGCGTCTCGAAGCTGGTGGTAATAGTCTGAAAAGAGAGGTAAATCAACTATCATGAGATGCATTTGAGCTTCATCAGGGTCGGCGCATTCGATCGTATTTAGCATATCGGTGATGACATCGCCTGCGCAGCGCTCTATTCCCTCAAGAGCATCACGTCGGAACTTCACATCGGCATACTTCTGAGGATTGTGTCGTGCAGCCAGCACGCTGGCTTTCTGAAAACCATTTGCAGAGACCAAACGATCGATTTCTTCCAAATCTGCGTCTGAAAAGGCGATGCGAGTTTCAGGATCCGCGAAGTCTCCACTAGCCAACATAAAATCCACTAATGTTTCAACATTAAAAGCCACTCTTGATCCGCCTGGACGCACAAAGTTCCAAATTTTGTCTTTCTTTTTCAGCGGAATCAGCATTACAGGGTCCAGCTTGTTGATAATTGGAGTACGACGCTTCGGAGGGGGATCGCACGAAGAAGAGCCAGCTGGTGTTAAAGATGTAGATTCTTTTGAGTAAAAATTTTCTGTTGATGTGCGTTTGTTGTAACGGCGTTGCAGGCATGCTTTCTTATTCGCTTCCGCAATATCCGCACTTGAAGATGAGTTTTCGGCGCTGACATCCTGGTAGCTAGATCCTGAAGCGCCCCTGCCTATATTCGCGCTTTTATCTAGCATACTCTGTCGCTTGGCATACCTTTGAATTCGTTCCAGCGAACAACGTGGAATATTATCTAAATGTTCACTTAGACACTGTTTGCTTAACTGCTCACAGTTTTTGATACCTGCAATGGTGGCAATTCTTCGGGGAATTCAACAAAGAGTTTAAAAAAAGTTAGAAATGCTTTAGAAGGCAGTAAAACACAATAAATGTTGCGCGAATAATGATTCATTTTGTCAATCTAATGAATATGATCTATTCAACAGCCCGTGCGACTGTTGACAAATTATGTAACAACTTACCTTCTCAATGATTCGACACTTATACCGCTTCTCGTTTCCATAGTTTATTCTGATAGAACAATATAAACAATATATTCCAACGAGCGTTCAATGTATTTGAATGTGTGTCTTGAGCTGAACTTGATTGAAATGAGCAGTCGAAGGCGTAGCGTAATATTTTGGAAGCTTTAAGAACAATATTTTAATAAATCGAATATCAGAGAGAGTATCAATAAATCTACGTAAAATAGAAGTCTCTGGCCAAATTCCAAGCATGTGGTTGACACTTCATTTTTAGATTCTGTGCTGAGGGAACTCAAGGTTGACTCCCACCCCCACAGTTTCCCACAGACTCGGACCGACTTCACAGGTTTTAGCTCCAGTCCTGAATTTGAGCACCTTCTTCATCCGTGGCTGCGTTGTCTTGCTTGTATTTTTGCGGCTTTCTATATAAAACATGATGGATCAGGGCCCACCAGTTATTATTCCTCGAAATTTTAAATTATTGTACGAGCTTGAGGCGTCAGAGAAAGGCACCGGAGATATGTCTATTTCCATGGGATTGTGCAATCCCGATGATATTTTTCTTACAGAATGGAATGCGTCTATTCTCGGACCTCCGGGAACTCCGTTCGATGGCCGCCTATATGAACTTCGTGTGACAGCAGGGCCTGAGTATCCGAACAAATGCCCTGATGTACGCTTTGTGAGCAGGATTAATTTGACATCGGTCGATCAAAGAACTGGTGTTGTCTCGCCAAAAGATTTTCCGGCTTTAGTACAGTGGCATCGAGATATGACTTTGGAGAGCGTACTTGTGCAGCTTAAAAATAGTATGAATCAACCGCAGAATCGGCGGCTCCCGCAACCACCGGAGGGAAGTCGCTTCTAGTACTCATGCCTATTAAGATAGGGGTCATTTTTTCACTGCTAAATTAGGTTGGTGTTGTGACCAATATACATAGAATGTAATTATATTATAATTTCTATTTTTGAATATCATC
>JACCDO010481256.1_pt1 | contig 11046 bp, 12 predicted proteins | sample 7446101 | NCBI WGS metagenome assembly JACCDO01 (sample SAMN15323440, study PRJNA562643) | freshwater metagenome | isolation source: river surface water | place: USA:Blue River Watershed | collected 2017-08-16
ATGAACATAAAAAGGCTATTTTGAAAACGGGTAAACTAGATAAAATACCAGAATGGGGTGATGATTTAGGTTCAGTATGTGAGAGATATTTATCTGATATTGTTTATAAAAAACCAATGTTTGTGTATAACTTTCCGAAGGTGTTAAAATCATTTTATATGAAACAAAATGAAGATGGAAGAACAGTTCAAGGTAGTGATTTATTAATTCCTGGTTTAGGTGAATTAATTGGTGAATCTGTGAGGGAAGAAAATTATGAAAAATTATTAGAAGTAGCTATTGAAAAGAAAATTGATATCAAAACACTTGAATGGTATATGAATTTAAGAAAGAATGGAAGTGTACCTACTGCAGGAGCAGGATTAGGATTTGATAGATTAGTAAATATTTGTACATTTATGGAAGGTAATGTACGTGATATTGTACCTTTCCCAGTGTGTTATAAAGAGTGCAAATATTAAATATGAATTAAATAATTTTTTTATAAATATTATATTTAAAAAAATAAATATAAAAATAAATAATAAATGGAAATAGAAAAAGAGGAATCAATAAATGATTTAACTAAAGAAAATGAAAAAAAAAAGAAAGTAAAAATAAAGATTGATGAAGAAGAGTATAAATTTAAAGCAATGAATCTGGAAAAGATACAAAATTTATATTTAGAAATTTGTAAAAAATCAAAAAAAGGAAAAATAGGATTAATGTATTCGGTGTTTGATATCACAGAAATGTCAGCAGGAAAAGAAAAAGAATATGAATGGTGTAAAAATTTATGCGATATATTAATAATTTGTATAAAAATAACACCTTCTATAAAAACAATATTAAATATAGAAAATCGAATAAAATATGCGGAAAAATCAGGATATTTTGATTATATTTTATTATATGAAACGAATGAAGATATTGAAAATTATTTAAAATATTTAAAAATTAATATTTTAATTAAAGGTTATTATTCATATCATTATTTAATTAAAAATAAATAATAAAAATTAAAAAATATTTAGTAAAAAATATATATATTTAAAGAAATATAAATAATTTAATATAGGTATCATTAAACGAAAGTAAAAATGGAGAATAATCTATTAGAATCAATAAATAACATTGAATCAATGAATACTGTAAATAAAATTGAATCAATTGAAAAGATGACTACTTCAAATTATTTTGACTATCAAATAAGCAATGCGCTAAGTGATCATTGTATGATGTATTCATTATTTTTTACAACAATTTTTACAATTGGATGGATATACAAAGAAAAACCAAAAACAAAAAGAGTGTTAATTAGTTATCCAATTTCATTATTTTTAAGATATAAATTTTATGGTTTTTATTTATGGATGGATTCAATTCAAATAGGTTGTTATATTTTAAGTTATTTTGATGAAAACAAAATAAAAATCATTTAAAAAAAAATGAAAAATAATATTTATAAATTCTATTTAAAATAATTTGAATTAAATAATAAAAACCACTAAATTAAATAAAAAAATGAGTGATTTATTCGAATTGGATAAATGTTATTTAAATCAACAACGTTACACAAATGATTCTATTTTGTCATATGCAATTTTAATGACAACATTTAATACTTATGTATGGTATAAAAAAGAGAAACCTAATAAAAATAGTGTATTAATAAGTTATATTTTATCGGTATTTTTGAGATATTCTTTTTATCCAATTTATATGATAGGAGATACAATTTATTTATCATCAAATTTATATAATTATTTGAAGGAAAATAAGATTCAAATTTTATAGATAAAATATTAATTTTTTTATAAGTCAATAAATAATAATAAATTATTATTTAACTAGTTTCTACTAGCTTCTAAATCATAATGTTCTCTTTCTTCATTATGAATATGAATAGAATTATTTTTTTTACATTTAAATATGAAAACAAATGACACGAATAAAATAAAAATTGAAGAAGTAAAACTTACAAATTCAATAAATTGACAATAAGATTGTATATCAAATCGAAACAATATAAATATAATAGAAGAACAAAAACGAGTACCCCATTGAATTAAAGATGATATAAAAATACAATGTTCATTAAATGTTGCATTATATTGACTATAAATTTCAGGTCTTTTAATTAATAATGATACAGAAGTAAATATAAATGCAATAATACTAGTTACAAAACCAGGTAAATCTTTTTTATTAGAATTAGAAAAAATTAACATAACAAACATATCAATGATTAATAAAAAAAATAAATTAAAAAAATAAATTTTGTAAAATTTTTGATATGGTTCATTTTCATTTTCTTGAAGATGATTAAGTTGAGTTCTAATTTGATAAAATCTTTCCAAATATTGGTATAAATCTTGAAAAAATAATTCAAAATTTATATTATTATTTTCTATTTCTGTATTTGTTTGTTGTTCATTATTTTGATTTAAATATATTTGTATATTTAATGGATATATTTGTGGTCTTTGAATATTCAACCTATAAATATTATTGGTATCTGTTTGAATAGGTTGTCTACATTGACAACATGAGAAAGAATTATTATGATTGGTTCTTTGTATATATTCATTTAAACATCTTTGATGATATTTAATATTTAAACAAGTTGAACAGGGTATTTTAAGTTCATTATTTGTTTTGATAATATCTAAACAAATAACACAATCACCTAAATTAGTTTGATCCATTTATTTTTTAATTGGAAATAAATAAAAATATTTTATAAATTATTTTAAATCATTTTTTCTATAATTTTTACGTAAAAAAATAGAATTTAATTTATTTGTTTGATTTAGCAAAAACTTAAATAAATTTAAGCAGAAGCAGAATACTTAATAATCGTACGAATGAAAATAGGTTCAGAAAACTTGTAGATTTCAAAATAAAGATTACCACGAGATTTCATTCCATCAATTTGGATATAGTTTGTTCCAATCTTAAGATAGATGCAAAAATTAAGATACGCATCATCATGGTAATAAATACCAATTGCATCACACTCAAAATATTCATTTGAAGACTTTAGATCGCGCATTGCACCATCATGCTTGGGGCATCCATACTGACGCACTAGTCCAGGCATTTGGTCAACAACTTGAGAATTGTCTTCATTGCATTCAATACGAATAATAATGTCATCCTGATTAAAAACCAACTTGAAAGAATGTCCCTTGATGGAACAAATACGAGTAATTTCATTATTTTCAGTATTGGGTTCACTCAGAAAAATGTCATGACCGACAGAAAAGTCGGGAATGTATCCAAGTCCAGGTCCCATAGAAAGGGCACTGATAGGCGCGGGATTATGTTCCTCCATGTTATTATATCTAGTAGATAATTTCAATTAATATTTATAATAATATTAATTTAAAGTATAAAAATCAAATTTTTTTATATTTACGTTATGAATTAAAAAGAATATAATCTAAAATATTCATATGCTAATTTTTCAGTCATATAAGTTCTTTTGCTAAAATCATTTTGATCAACATAATATAATGATTTTAACAATAAAATAGCCGTTTTTACATCATTTTTATAAATTTTTACAATTTGATGAATTGTTTTGTATTGTTCACAAAAATTAAAATGGATAATGTTAATATCATAATTTTTTAAATTAGTATTATCCATTTTAAATTTTTTATAAAAATATTCTGCTTCAGACCTTTGCATTTTTATATTATTATCAATATAAAGACGAGTTAATAATTCTAAGCATTTATTTTTATTATCACTATGTTTTTCAATAATAGTTTTAATTAAAATATTTTGTTGAACTAAAAAATTATTTAAATTATTATCATTATTATATAATAATTTTTTATTATTACATTTTTTATCTTGTACAAAACCATAACCTGCGACACTAATTAAATTAGAAAAATTTAATTTTCTAATCATAAAAGGATTTATAATTTTTTGTATAAATTTATTTGAAATCATCATATTTTATTTTTTACTCATTAAATTATATTATTTATTTTTTTTTAAATATATTATATTATAAACAAATTAATATAAGAATTATAATTTTTTTATTTTTTTATATTTAAATATTAAATTAATCTAAATTAAAACATAATTTAACAAAACTTTGGATACCATCCTCATTCGGATTAAAACAATATCTTTCAGATGTTGCATTAATTCCAATATGTTCTCTGTATTCTAGTGATTTACGTATAACCCATGGAAGACTACCATAATTAATAGAATCTTTGTATCTAAATTCAGAATTTTTTTTACCAGAGATAGTATTTTCAATATAAATAATATCAGAATCAAAACCTCCAATAGTAAATTTATAGTGTGGTCCAAGTACAGATTTTATGATTTCGACAACTTTATGAATAGACATATTATTGTTTTCACTCATTTTTTTTATTAGTAGATTAATATTTCAAAACTATAATATAAAAATAAAATATAAAGATTTAAAAATCAAATTTTAATAAAAAGATAATAACGTAAATTAAAAAGTATATAAAAAATGAATAATATTAAAATAAAGAATATTATTTATTTAGTTTTATAAAACTAAACTCTATAATCAAAACAAACTTAATAAACTTAAGAATAAATGAGTTTGAAAAGTAAATTAAATGATAGGAGATTTAGTCCTATCAGCCCTGATGGTGTAAAAAATATAAATTATGAAAAACAAAAGAGACAAGAAGAATTAAAAAGAAAGATGGAAAGTGATCCAGATTTTAAATTTTTAAATAATATTATATTTCCATACATAATATGTCAATTAATTTCAATATCGGTATTAATTTCATCTTTTATTTTTGATAATAATATTGATAAGTTTACAAATAAAATAAGACAACTATTTCTTCCATTAATTTTATTATATTTTGTTTGTTTTATGATTTCTATTGAAAATCCATATGAAAAAGAAAATTATATAATATTATGTATGGGTTCAATGATATTTCAATTTGCTTGTTTAATATTATTTTTTATTAAAAGTAACCAATACATTAATGAATATATACTATTTTTATCTTCAATGTTAATTGAATTAGCATTACCAATAGCATTAATGATAACATATGTTATATTTAAAATGAAAGATACAATATATAATTATTTGAAAAAACCTATTTTACCAATGAAAATAAATTAATTAAAATATTATAAAATAATAATTTTTTTGTTTTTTTTATAAATATAATAAATATTAATATAAATAATATTTACTTTAAAAATTAATTAAATATAATAAAATTTAATTAGCATAAACTTGAGAAGGCTCTTGTTGAGTCTCTAAACTCTTGTGATAAGACTCAATACTATTACGAACAATATGCTCAACAACAGTACCGACAAACTCATTAGCTTCATCATCAGTAGGCTTACCTTCATATTTGTTGAGGGCATTTCTAAGAATTTTTTCACGACGAATAACAGCTTTAAGTTGGTCAACACTACGATTACTGACTTCATGATAAAGTTTAACTTTATCGCGGGCAGATTTAACATCATAACGAAGACGACTATTTTCTTCTTCAAAAGTTTGAACAACAGAAATATAATTTTTCTCTATATTTTCAGCATCTTTTTTGGATCGTTGAAGATCCTCGAGACACTTTCTAAACTGTTTTTCGACACGAGTATTTTTCTCTTTCAAAGACTCAATTAAAACATTTTTGTCATTAATCTGAGTATTAAGTGCTAAAAGTTCATTCTTACACTCTTCTTTAATAGTATTACTAGCTGATTTCATAATGTTGTAATCACATTCAACTTCATCAAAAGTCTTGAGAAGTTTTTTGTATTCTTGCTTAGTTTTATTAAGTTCCCTATCCTTTTCGGAAAGTTGACTACGAAGACGCTCAAGATTTTGTTCAATATTCTTAGTACGTTCCTTGATTTGAGAATCAAGGTTAGAGGCAAAAGAACTTCTCATTTGGGTCTTTTCGGTTTCAATTTGAGAGACACGAAGACGCAAATTTTGAAGTTCAGCTTCCTTTTCAGTACTAAATTGAAGTTCAGCATTTTTCTTTTCGAGATTATTAATCTTCAGACGAAGACTATTAATATCAGTCAAATAAGTCTCAATCTTTCGGAGATTAGTTGATTCACTTTCTTTAATTCTATTAAAATTGGTAGTAAGTTCAACCATTTCCTCAGTTTTGGTATTTAATTGAGAAGTGATTTTATCAAAGTTCACATTTTGAAGTTGAATTTGGTCTCTTAATTGAATTACTTCATTATTTTTGAGCTCAAATTGTTCTTTCATTTGATTAAATTGAGAATCTTTTTCAATTAATTTCTTATTTAAAAAATCAATTTGTTGTGCAAGAGCATTACATTTATCTTGAATTCTCTTTTTAACTTCATTATCAAATTCTTCATCAGAATAATTTTTACCTAAATTTTTCATACTTAATTCTTCTTTAAGTTTTTGAATGTAAATCTTTTGTTCCTCAACTCGGCTTTGAGCACGTTGTAAAGAATATAAAAGACCTTCATCCTTTCTATTAGATTTACCAGAATGAATAAATTGTTGAATAGTAGAATTTGCCTGTTCTAAAGCAGACTTAAGAGGTGCAATTTCTTGCGAATGAATTCTAGCGATTTCAAGATTTAAATTAATAATTTGTTGATTTAACATAAAATTGTTAAAACAAGCATTTTTTAATACAATATCTTTTTGAACATCTTCAGTAAGATAAACAAATGGGTTTTCAATATTTTCCCATGTGTTTTCATCTTTTCTAATAGAAATTTGTCCATTTTGTTTATCAATAGAATACTCTAAATCCTTATACAATCCATAAAAATATTCCTCATCTTGACTTTGAATAATAATAAGGTCAGATAAGTGTACAGTTTGAACTGCGACTTGTTCAGTCGATAAAATTGCGTTTTGAGTAGACATAACTAAATATGTGTTTTCTTTATATTATAGAAGTAAGTTTAAATTAAAAAAAATATAATTCACTTTTTTTTAAATTATAGACGTAAAAATAAATTTGAATATAAAAATAAGACGTAAATATTCATTTATAAATGAATATAAAAATTATAAAAAAAATTAAAAATAGAATTAACGATAATGAATTTTTGCATATGTTAAAATGGATGAACCAAATTTATCGAATTGACTAAAATTTTGATGAATCATTTTATACAAGTCAGAATATTTATTTTTTGAATAATGATAAACAATATATATTTTAATAAATAGACAAATATTTTTATCAAGATATTCATCCATTTCTTGATATTCATCAATTTTATATCTTTCCAAAAGTTCTTGAATGATTAAATTTTTGAATTGTAAATTATTATTATATAATATTAGGGTATATTCATCATTTAAATCAAAATTAAAATCATCATACGTATAATGATATGGTAAAGATTCTGGATTAATAAATGAAGATATAGAATACATATCTTTTTTTTTGATAATCTATATATTATAAACAAATTAGATAAATAAAAAATCATGTTTTTTATTTTAATATTTATCAAATTTTAATCAATATTATTTAAGTACCCGAAGGGGCGACCTAGAGAATCTACTTTGGTAGATTCTCTAAAACTTCACCATCTTCTGAAAAATATATACATACACCACATTTAATATTATTTTCATAATAACATTTATATTTTAAACTTCCGCTTAAATACCATTTTTCATGATATCCTTCTATTTGGTCTTGAATATAAAAACATTCTTCTTTTTTATTCAAATTAGGATAATAAAGTATTTGTACCCCATCTTTTTTTAAACCATTATATTTACATTCATATTTTATATCACCATTATGATATAAAATATAATATGTATCAAATTTCTTAACAATATTAGTTGGTAAAGGATAATTATTTTTTATAAAAAATTTTATTTGATTATCATAATAACATTTTTCACAAAATTGATTTAATATTTCAGATTGTTCATTAGAGATGGATTTATAAAAATCATTAAAATCATTTAAATCAATTAAATCATTACAACAATTACATGATAAATAGCTCATACAATTCAAATATACTATATTATAATAATATTTTTTTATATATATTGATAAAATTTATAAATAATAAAAGAAGATTATGAATTAAATTCAGAATCGTCATAAATATCTAAAGCAGATAATAATTGGTACCAAATATCATCGAAATCAGTTTCAGTATTAATAGTAAATTTTGTATTTTTAATATACATTTTAGTTTTAAAACCATTAACAGAATAATGGGTATTTTTACCTTTAATCGAATTTTCTTTGAAAGTCAATTTAAAATTTTTAGTATCAACCCAAGATTTAAAATATCCACCACTTTTTTTGTTTTGGTCAAATTTAGTAAAAGAAACAATAAAAGAATCTTCATTGTTTTCACTTAGTTCAATGAAAAAGTAAATACCTTTAGAGCCTAATAAAATAAACTCATTTGAAGTGTTAAACTGAATAAATTTATGAATAATTCTATCTTTTAAACATTGTTCATGAATATTTTCATAATCTATGGATATATCATAGAGTCTTAAACGTAAATCTCTAATAAGTAAAGGATCACCTGAACTCATATTTGATTTTTTATTATAAATTATAAAATAAATAATTTGATAAAAATAAAATCATATTTTTTTAAATAAAAGTATAAACGTAAATAAAAAATAAAAAATGAATTAAAAATAAAAATAAAATATAAAATAATAAGATTATAGAATAATTTAATTCATTAAAATGAATAGTGATTCAGAAGACGAAGAATATTTATCAGAAGAAGAATCATCAATTTATTCAGATGAAAATTCAGAAGAAAATGATGATATTTTAACAACACAAACAATAAATGATTCTAATAATATATTTAATAAAATGATTAATCCATATAATAAAACAGATAGGGATTATTATGAAAAAAGTTTAAATATCTATAATATGAAAAAAAAAGAATTAATGGAAAAAAATGAGATTGAAAATGTATATCAAAAAGAAAAAGATATATTAGATAATTATTTTTTGAATCTAAATTTAAATGAAAAAATAAATATTATTTATGAATATTTTATTATATCATTCGATGAGGATTTTGAGTATTTTAATACAAATATTCGAACAGTTATTGACAAAAGTTTAATAATATTAAATTATTTTGTTAGAACATATGTTTTAATGAAAGAAGTTAATGACAAAATGAAAGAATTAAAAAAATCGACTATTTTTATGTTAGCTCTTAAAAGTGAAAATTATCATGCGAAAAATGAGATATATTTTATCTTACAATATGAAATGTATGAATTATTAGATCCTTTATATCAAAATATGGTAGGGAATAATATATATATGATGACAACTGATATAAATTTAAATTTTTTAAGTAATGAATATTTACTAAAAATATTAAATCAATATAATAATAAAAATGAGAATATATTATTTTATTATTTAAATAATAAAATTCATTTGTATGATTTTTTTAAATTATTAAATAGAGTATTTAAACAAAATCAAGATAATATAACGGAAAATTTTCCATTAAATTTAAATAAAGTTAATAATGATGGAGATTCATTAATAATGTTATTAGCTAAAAAATCCACAAAATTTAGTCATAGAAGAGATTGTATACAAATGTTAGAAATAATAAAGAAATACAATTATCCAATTAAATTAAATCAAATAAATATTTTTGGTGAAACATTATTATCAATAGCTTTAAAAAAAGAAATGTATCATTTATTAAGTCATATAACAAATATGAAAAATATAAATTTAAATATGAATGATTTAAAGAATGAAAATTCAATAACCTCAATTTTTAAGGGAAGAAAAATATATGTAAACTATATTAGAATATTTGATAATATTTTAAAAAATAGTGAAGAAGATGTGTTAATAAATGAGGATAATATAGATTTTTATTGTAAAATAAGTACAAAAGGACATTTGAGTTCAAGAAGTATATTTTATTTACTAAAAAAGGAAATTATTCAAAAAAATTTATTTAATATATTAAAAAATCTTTTTAAAAACCATGATTTTGAATTATTTTTACATTTAGTTGAAAAAAATCAAAAAATATTAGAATATGTTGATGATAATGAAGAAACATTATTATCAAGTATTATTAAAATACCAGGAAAAAATAATATATATTATAGAAGATATGATATAAATAATGTTGTTTTAAATGTTCTAAAAACACAATGTCAAGTATATTTAAAATTAACAGAATATGAAAATATAAATTTTAATCATATTGACAAAGATGGAAATAATATATTTATGAATGTATGTAAAAATAATAAAAATGTGTTATTTGAATATTTGTTAATAAGAAACGATATTAATTTTTATTTAAAAAATAAAAAAAATCAAGATGCATTGTATTTAAATTCAGCTAATCTTAGTTTAAGTAATTCTCCTCATGAAGATATTATATTTAATTATTTAATTAATGATAATCGATATAATCTAAATTATGTTGATGAAAATAATAATACTATTTTAATGAATGTAATTCATATACCAAATTTAGTTTATTTATGTTTAAAAAATAGATTTAACTTAATTAATCATATCAACAATTTTGGATATAATGCATTATTGTTATACAAAAACTTTTATGTAAATAATAATTTTGAGAATTATATATATGATTATAGTAAAAATGAAGGAGATATAATTGAAAATAGAAAAAAATATATTAATGATATTTTAAATAAATATAATAATAAAACAATAGAAAATAATAAAATAAATTATGAGAATATAATTGTAAATATATTATTAAATGAAACTAAAAAATTAAATATAATAGTTAAAAATCAGGATCAAAATAAAACAATATTAGAAAATATATTGAGTTATTCAAGAGCCATAACTTTTAATGAAGAATCATCTAAATATTTATTAAAATTATTTTTTGAAAAAATAGATGAGCAAAATATGTTTAACGAATATATGGAAAATTTAATAGAATATGAATTAAAAAATAAAAGTAATATGTATATATTAAAAAGAATAATTGATAGATTTGACAGTGATATATTTGAAAGAGTATTTATTATATATA
>JACCDO010899796.1_pt1 | contig 11046 bp, 9 predicted proteins | sample 7446101 | NCBI WGS metagenome assembly JACCDO01 (sample SAMN15323440, study PRJNA562643) | freshwater metagenome | isolation source: river surface water | place: USA:Blue River Watershed | collected 2017-08-16
GACAATCCGTTGCCGATCCCTGTCAGATCGACCCTTGTGACTGAAAACTTTTTAGACCATAACTCAAAAACCACTGAAAAAAGTTGTTACCATTATGGTAAGGGTGCAAAAATCAAGGGTTTTTTCGGGATTAGAAGTTGACTTTTGAAAAATGGACATTTTTTGGATGTCCAAAATCGAAAATCGAATCCGAACCTTGGAAAAATTATTTGCAAAATTCTGCTAGGGAGACCATAAACTATAAATTACGCCATATGGTTGTTACTGACATTCGAGCAGGAAATAAAATATTCAAATTCAGGATACCTGAAAAATATTTTATTACTTATTTGTCATGTAGTTGATTAAGACGAACACATTTCACACTCTGGCTGGTTGGGTTGCACACCAACAGTTTTAACAGGTTCAACCGTAAACTGCTGGGCTTTTGCTTTGGGTTTTGTTCGAAGATAGTACATTCCAGTCTTAAGCCCTGACTTCCAAGAATACATGTGCATTGCGGTGAGATTCTTAAAAGTCGGCTCAGCCATCCACAAGTTCATGCTCTGACTTTGACAGATAAATGCACCTCGATCCTTTGCCATGTCAATGACCTTTTGCATAGAGATTTCCCAAGCAGTCTTGTATTTGTCTTTAATCTGTTTGGGTATATCAAGTTTCTGCACACTGCCACCATCTGCAATCAGTTGGTTCTTCAGTGACGCATTCCACAGACCAAGTTCCATCAGTTCGGAGAGAAGGTATTTGTTGACAATAATGTGGTCACCTGCATTTGTGCGTCGAACGTAAATGTTGGATGTAAATGGCTCGAAACACTCGTTGTTGCCGAGGATTTGTGCGGTGGATGCAGTCGGCATTGGAGCAACAAGCAGTGAATTGCGAACTCCGTAATTAATTACCGATTTTCGGAGTGAATCCCAGTCGTATCTGTCTGGTGTTGGAACGACTCCCCACAAATCAAACTGGTATTGACCATTTGCAAGTGGAGAGCCAGTAAACGAACTGTATGCACCTATTCGTGATGTTGCGAGATTTTCCATTTCTTCTTTAATTGGTTTGAAATGATGAAACTTGACAGCAAGACTTTCAGCAAATGTGTTGTTTGATTCAGTTTGGTTAATCAGTTTAATGTTGTCACCGTCAAATTCCCAGAGGTGCTTGTATTCGTTCTTAAGTCCTTGCAAGTTTTCTCCGCGTTCAATTGCAATTTCGTTGCTCTTCTTAACAGCACCATAATAAATACTTTCAAAAATGAGACGGTTGACTTCACGTGCTTCAGGTGAATCAAATGCAAAACCCATCATAGCAAACACATCGGCGAGCCCTTGAACTCCAATTCCAATTGGACGGTGACGGAAATTGCTGCGTTTAGTGTTTGGTGTGGGATAATAATTGATGTCAATGACCTTATTCAAATTCTCAGTGACAATTCCAGCCACCTCGACTAGCCTATCATAATTATATGTTTTGGTTGTGGTGTCAACAAACGCAGCGAGAGAAATGCTGGCCAAGTTGCAAACAGCAGTCTCCTCGGAATTAGAATACTCAACAATCTCAGTACACAAATTACTCGACTTGATTGTTCCCAAGTTTTTTTGGTTCGACTTGCGGTTACAGGCATCCTTGTAAAGCATGTATGGAGTTCCAGTTTCAATCTGGCTCGTAAGAATGCTAAACCAGACATCGCGTGCCTTTACGACTTTATTTCCCCTGCCTTCCCGCTCATATTTCTCATAAAGAGCGTTGAATTCGTCACCGTATGCGTCTGATAAGCCTGGACACAAGTGAGGACACATAAGAGTCCAGTTGCTGTCGGACTCTACACGTCGCATGAAGAGGTCGGGAATCCACAAAGCGTAAAAGAGGTCACGTGCTTTTTTCTCTTCATCGCCTTGATTCTTCTTCATCTCAAGGAAATCCATGATGTCAGAATGCCACGGTTCCAAGTAAATGGCAAAACTTCCGTTGCGTTTGCCACCACCATTGTGAATAACTGCTGTTGTTGTTGAATAATTGTGCATCTTTGTCATTTGCAAGTCATAAAGCGTTGTCCCTGCGATTCTTAGTGTATTAATCTTTGAAATGGTTGATACAAGGACGTTTCTATAACGACTATAATTTACTGTCATTTCCCTTGGCATGGTTAATCCAAGCAATTCGCACACTTCTCGGGACTTCGGCATGCAAACACGGTAAATCGTCTGTTTTACGTTGGCTTCGACATAAAATGATTCTGTTTTGCATGTAGGAAGAACCCCCATCTTCAGTAAAATGTACTTGATTCCCTCTGCAAACATCTTGCTTTCAGTGGAAATAAATGGTTCTCCGTATGCATCCAGTTCATAAAGAGCAATCAGCATTTTTGAGACTTTTTCAACCGGCAAATTAAGCCATCGATGGTGAATTTGTTTTGTTCCATTTGCATCATAAAAGTCGCTATATTTGAATGGAAGATTTACTGATTTCTCCCAATTCACTAGACGATATGGTGTATTAATGTTCATGTTTGCCGACCTTGGCGAAGTGGAGAGTCCATCATACACACTGTCAAAAATGTCGTGTGTAATGCATTTTTTCATAAGATAGTCCTCAATCCACTTAGCAAACGTGTCGTACTCGCATGGAACTTTGAGAGAAACACGTGTTGTTGAATTAGAATAATTGCCAAATCGAGAGATAACACCATACATGTAGCATTCTTGACTAGTGATTTCAGCAATATCCTTTGAATATTGAGGAATCGGAGTGGCTATCATGTCTCCGTCCGAAAGCCTGCCTGCTTCTATGAATTCATAATGTTCATAGTCGACAACGCAGAGAATGGGATGTTCCGGTGTTATGGTCAATGGGTCGAATGAATTCGGAGTGTGAATTTCCAAGAGGTCATTGTTGTAATACGCATGTTCAAGCACATTCTCAACAGTTTCTTCGAATCCAGTGGAATTGATGATTGCGTTTTCCTTTGGCGACAATTCACTGATTTTCTTGATGCCTTTCGTAGTGTAAATAAGTGTATCCGGAGAGACACATTGGTCAACATATCTGGCTGTATTATTATAAACACGCAGCATCTCGACAATTCCGTTTGAAGTTCCACCTGTTCCGGCAATTTCAGTGCCATTTGCACGAATGTTGTGAATATGGAGGCCAATTCCGCCGGCCAACTTGGAAATGAGAGCACATTCCTTGAGCGTGTCGTAAATGCCGTCGATACTATCTTCACGCATTGCCACTAAGTAGCATGAACTCAGTTGCTGAAGTGTTTTTCCGGCATTGAAGAGTGTTGGTGTTGCGTGTGTAAACATCTTTGTACTCATCATGTCATACGTGGTTTTCACCTTATCGAGGTCTTCTCCATGTATTGCGAGAGAAACACGCATCCACATGTGTTGTGGGCGTTCAACTATCTTCTTTCCGGCTTTGAACAAATATGCTCTCTCAAGCGTCTTGAATCCGAAGTAATCAAATACAAAATCACGCTCATAGTCAATCATTGATTCAATTGCATCTGCATGTTTGCACACCAAATCATAGAATTCCTTACTGATAGCCGGCATATGTCTAGCAGACACACTACAACTATATTCATAGAGTTCCTTACAAACAGCGAACATACTGTTATTGGTACTCTTTTGATGATTGGAGATGAGAATGCGACCTGCTAAAACACCATAATCTGGGTGGAGAGTTGCCATGGTGGCTGCTTGTTCGCCACACAATTCATCGATTTTAGCAGTTTTAATGTTATCAGTGAGTTGTTCGATTACTTTAATTGCAAGCGTTGTATAGTTCACATTGAGAGAACCTAGTTTGTCGAGATTTCGGATACGTTGGACGATTTTGTCAAAAAGCACTGGTTCACGGCGACCATCTCGCTTAATTACAAATTGCTCACAGTTATGCATGGTTATGTATAATATATAAACAAATAAGGAGTGTTTAAATGAATTTGAGCAAACATTTAATTTAAAATACTTTTATTGACATATATTATAGCAATGTTACGAGCGTTGGTGTTATTTATCGTTATTTTAATTTTGACTGTGGTGTTTAAGTTCCAGACATCTCAAGAAGGAATGCATTCTCTCGAACCAACTAATTATTCTTCTCAAAACAACATTTCCGATGACGGCTTGTTGTTAAAAGGCTTTTATAGAACTAAAGAGAATCCAGGTGTATCCCAGCATGGTTCGGCGGATCGTTTGCGGCTTTTTCCTAAAACTACAATGTCTAGTTACGAACAAAAAACAAATAACAAGCGTCACTGGTTTACTCCGTGTGATGGAAGCAGCATGAGGTCGGACATGTGTGGTGGGTTATACAAGGGGAAGGCACTTAAAAAACATCAAAATGTTGTGCCAAGCATGACATCTGGTCGTGTTAATATGTATGATGCTGCTGAGTTTTAAATCATCAATCTGTTTAATCATCAAGCATTGTTATTTGAATGTGTTTTGTTTCTTCTTCCTCATCATCCAAATGATCTATGTTCGTTGTGATGTTGATTGTTGGTCCTGCGGATGCAGCCTTTTTAACGGCTACTTTCTTAACTGGCTTGCGGTGTTCGAACCCACTCACCTTTTCTTTCTGAATAGTCTCCCATGCATGACGCAATTGGCCTACATTCCCTGCAAACCACTCGCGATTGCGGGGAACATATACACATGACACCAAATCCAGCCGCCAATAGATGTATTTTACGAACAATTTGTCACTGTTTCTCTCCATAATCTCAGTCATCCAAGTGTCATACTCAGCAACAGCCGTTGTTGTTAGTGGACAATACTCATACATAGGGGATGAACCCTTGTAAAACATTGCCATTACGCCCTTAAACGCACCGGATGCTGTTTTGTTGAATGCGTCACCTGCGTCGGCTTCAAATTCGGCTTCATTTGCGTATTCCTTAAAAACACACTCCAAGAAGTCGCACTCGTCCAAGTCGCACACTTCCATCTGGAGTTGCATCTGAATCCAGTATTCTTTCTTGGGGATTCCAGTTATTTCGCGGTTGACGATGTTCTTAATCTCGAGCATGCGGCCATATAGAGGCGATGATGGATCGATATTGATGCCGTCTGGAGAAGCACCAATGAATTTGTGAACTGGGTGAGTGATGCATCCGAATTCACCAACAGTCGTATTGTATGTATGTTGATAAAGTTCTACAGACACTGGTTCATAACGTTGCCCCCAGTGGAGTGGTGAGTCGACATTGACTGCACCGTACTGCTGGTAAGGCATGCACTTGCTGTGGACGAATGAGTTGAAATTCGCCTGTGAATCTAGTACTTTCCACGCGGAACTGGCGGTGATTAGTGCATGTCGTTGTTCGTACCACTCGGCAGTACGCTGGTCTGGCTGAACTGCATTGCGAAGTCCGGTGATTTTGCCTGACAAATTGGCGGATTTTGGTGTAATTGTCACGGAATTGCGGACACATTCGCGAGGATGCAATGTGTAATAAGTGTCAATCGCTGAGGCCAATGTTCTCTCAAATTCGTCTTCATCAATGATTTCATCTTCAATGAGTGCATCAAAGTGTTCTCGCACACATGCATTCATGATTTCCTTGTACTTGGGCTCGGCCACGATGGTTGCATTGTTGTGGTCGATGACTTCGGTGATTTCTCTCAAAAGTTCTTCATTGCGAGTGTCTGGAATAAATTCGTTTGTTGCATCACCAAAATCTGTGAATACATTGGGATGTGATTCTTCTTCATCGTCAACCGCCTGCATAACTGCAAGCAACTCTTTAATTTCGTGTACATACGGACACTCAAACATTTCAACTGCGTCGATCATATCACAAATAGCCTGTTGTCCATCATGATCATACAATAGTTCTGAAATCATAGAGTTAATGTTCTGTTTCTTGACATCATTGTCGTCGGTGCTGGTCTCCATATATTCTCCGATTTCACTGATTTGGTCGTCGACGCATTTGTCAGGGAAGAATCTGTTGAATACTGATATGATAACAGCGATTGTGGAATAGTGTGTCTCTTCGAACATATTGGTAAGCAATCTAGATTTTATGGAGAGAAATGTTTAAATGTCTTTTTGATTGTCTTCTATTTCAATTTTAGTAATTGGCTGCTTCTTTTTAGTAGGTGCCAAGTTTTTTAGTGTGCTTTGCTTCTTGTCGCTTTCCTTTATTGTGAATTTGCGTGTTTGCTTGTTGAATATGAGTCCATTTACTTTTGTTAATGCACCGTCAGCAAATACAACATCTTTGTTCTTTTGCAATTTTTTGCGATCTATTGCTGAACGTAGGTATTCTTTGGCAACTGACACTTCCGCGTCTGTTAATTCATATTCATTTGAGAGAACACTGGCAACATAAGTATTTAAACACATTGCCTTGTCTGCTTTAGGAAGTTTATTCCAAGTTGCCGGCTTATCCGTTTTCTCAGTTTCTAGTGCGGCATTAATATTTGTTGAATTGTCGATGTCCGGTGCTAATTTGCCTTGAATTAACATGGTTTTGTATTTTAAGTTTTTTAATTGGTTCATTGTTGTTGGTTAAAAATAATATATTGATATTGATTTAACTAGATTTTGCGGTAATATAAATAAACATGAGCAAGGTTGTTGTAATCAAAGAAAAGGAACCTACAGAGAGAAAGCAAATGATGGAAGTGGAAACTGCGTGGTTTTCAGAACATTCGCAATTGAATTATGTGAAAAACTTGTTGCTTTCGGTGCCATTTGAGGCGGAATCGTTGGTTCGTCGCGAACTATCACTGAAACTTTCAGGATACAAACAACAAGATGTTAAGAAGGATAAATATGATGGAGAGAAATTTATAACATTCGATGAACTAGTGGAATTGCTGGTCGTCTCTCAAATGCGTTGCAAATATTGCATGAAACAGATGTTTGTTTTATACGAGAAACAGCGAGAGAAGGTGCAATGGACGCTTGATAGGATTGATAATGATGAAGGACACAACAAAGACAATGTTATTGCTGCTTGTTTAGACTGTAATTTGCGAAGAAGAAGGCTGGATGCAGATAAATTTAAGTTTACAAAACAGATGAATTTAGTAAAAATAGACGAATGAATTTCTCTTTATAGACAAACCAAAGGATGGAACGGGATTTGGATATATTGATGTTGCGTCAACAGGTTGAAGAAGAACCTCAACAACAACTTATGCATCAACAAGTTTGGAGTTATGGAGAGAAACCTATTAAAACACCGCGAGTTACGCAATCATCGTACAATATGATGCAATCTTCTGCAAATATGATGCAACCATCTCAAAATACGCCGCAAAACAAGAAATTTACGAGAGATGCAATCAATGCCCGAATGGGTGACCGCGATTTACTTGTTCAAGTAGGTGGCAACCCATTTCTCTCCAACAACAACTATGTGAATGACATTGCAAACCGAGATCAATACTTGCTGGCACGAGATTCCAACTTTAATTAATAAACAAAACCACAAAAATGACTTAAATAAGTATTTTTATAATTATTTAGCGAAAACAATGTCTCTTTCTCTTTCGACACAAAATGATTTACTAATGAGTCGTTTAAAAGCATTTTATAGTGAGGACAATTATTCGAATATGAAGCGAATTCTCCCGTACATTAACGGTGATTCCAGCATTTCTCTCCGGTTAATTGACTGGTTTGTAACGAATTATTCTAAGAAGAATTACACTGTATACCCAGTGGAGAGAAACAATGCAACTGTTAGATTTAAGGTGTTTATTGATTATAAACTGCGTCTTAGGGCATATGGAAAGAAGAAGTTCGACCCTTTTTGTAGGTGGGAGAGAATAACCATGCCTTATGAGAATGACACGAAAATTGAGACGACAATCGGGCAACTCAACTTCTTTAAGTGGGCATTAGAGAACAACATTATGAGTTTTATAGAAGAGCATCGGAGAGAAATAGAGGAAGACATGAATACACGTAATCTGAATGTGACAATCAAAAGCACGACGAACGCATTGACATCAACAAACAAAACTCGCAAGAAGCGGCAAGAACTTTCTCTCTCTGCAACAAAAAGTATCAAGAAGGAAGAAGTCGAAATTGTTGTAAGATTCAATACATAATCCGCAAATTTTTATTTTCAAATGTTTGTATTTAAAAATTATAAGCATTTGAATATTTATTATGGGAAATATAATTGGAACGGCAAATTCCATAAAAAAAGTGAATTATGAGGACATTCAGGGGGCCAATTTAGAACATGTTCTTATAATAAATACACTTGAAAAACACGAGCAAAAGTGCCTAATAAAAGGGACATTGGATTGCATGCGAGAAGAAGAAATGGTGAATTCTCTCATTAAGAATGGTGGAAAGGGGAAGCCAATTTATGTTTACGGGAAAAATTACAACGACGAGAAAATATATTTAAAATACAATCAACTTGCATTGCTGGGATTCACTAATGTTTACATATATCCAGGAGGCCTATTTGAATGGTTGTTGTTGCAAGACATTTATGATGCAAAAAACTTTCAAACCACATCATCTGAGTTGGATATATTAAAATATAAGCCGAAATCATTCTTTTTCAACAATTATCTAACAAACGGCTAATGTCGTTATTTATTAGCAAAAGTGATTCTTAAACATGTCATGCACTACACTATTTTGTGTATCAGTCATCTCAGCAATGTATTGCTCAATCTGGTTGAGAAATCCGTTGTATTCTTCGCTCGTAATGTCGTGGTTTCCATCCAAAATCAACTTATTCTCCTTGCCAATTAGCCAGTTCTCGTGATAATCATGGCACTTGTCCAGGTATTCCAATGGAATTCCGTCTTCACCAGTGCGACTGCGTTTCTTAATTCGTGCATCGCATGTTGTCGGGTCGGTTTTCACATATACATGTCCCGCGATAGGCACTTCCTTGAGAAAGCAGTCATACCACTTCAAGTAAATTGCAAAGTTGATGTCTTCCATCTTCCCCGAGTCAAACATCATCTGTGCGAAGACATGCTTGTCAGTGTCGGTGCAGCGTTCAGTTATGATGATTGCGTCAGGATTCTTCTCGATTGTCTCCTTGAGAATTGCAAGACGAGATATGTAGGCCATCATCTGGAATGGGAAGGCATATTTCTCTTGATCTGCATAGAATTTCTCGAGAATGGTTGTTCCAGACTTGTCCTTAATGTCATTCCAGATGCTCACCGGCTCTTGAACACAAATTATTTTGCGTCCATTAATATGCTTTCCAACATAAGAGTCCTTGATGCTGGAGACGAGCGTCGACTTTCCAGAACCGATGTTGCCCTCGATGGAGAAGATATACGGCATTTTGTTGTTTGTGTTTGTGAGATACAGTTTATTTGCGAAGATGGGTTTAATTCAATTTTTTCAAATGTTGTTTTGTCCATAAACATTTAAGAAAATCATATTAAAAACACCAGAACATGTTTATTTAGTTTTCATCCCGCGGCAAACAGCAACTATGGATCTTAGGCAAACAAAACTTACCAAGAAGGAGTGGGAGAGTATTGAAGTTCCTATTGTTGGACTTGAGAAAGAGATTTTGACACTCATTAAGCATGGTTATTCAAATCCTAGTTATCATTATAACAAGAGTTTGAGTCTTTTGTCGTACATGAAGTTGGTGTCTGAAGATGAAGACAAAAAGAAGTCGGACAATGACAAGTATCATGTGTTTCTCTTCAACAAGTATTTCAAAGAGAGAATTGACAAGATGATGAAGAAGTACGGAGTGACCGGAATTTCAGTGGTTGCTAAGGAGTCGAAGAAAGACGTACTAAAAAAGGCAGACCTCATTCGCATTGAAAACACGAATAAGAAGATTAGTGATGATATGGATGTATATGAGTTTGTTCTACTGGCAAATTGTCAACAGATGCTTACTAAGAAGTCGGTGAAACATTTTTACACACTTACTCAACTGATGAAAAATACGATTTATAATCTGAATACATATGTTGTTGAGTTTGTCAACAAACTACTTGATAACATAAAAGGCGAATTCAGCAATGATGATGTGGTCAAGAATGCATATGACATCATCGAGAGAAATCGGATGTTACTTGATTACAAGGATTACACTCTTTACAAGCATCAGCAAGATGTGTTTCGCGAAATCAAGCGTCCTGGTGCAAAGTTGATTTTTTATCAGGCACCCACTGCAACTGGAAAAACACTGACTCCAATTGGTATCAGCCAGGGATACAAGGTGATTTTTGTGTGTGCCGCTAAACACGTCGGTCTTCAGTTGGCTAGAGCATGTATTAGTGCAGAAGTTCCAATTGGTGTTGCGTTTGGATGTAATGACAGTGAGGATGTAAGGCTTCATTATTTTGCTGCTAAGGAATACACGATTAATAAGAAGAGTGGTGGTATTGGCAAAGTTGACAACACAGTTGGCGATAAGGTTCAACTGATTGTGAGTGATGTTCACTCGTATTTGCATGCGATGCGATACATGTTGGCGTTTAATGATAAGGAGAATATTGTGATGTATTGGGACGAGCCGACGATTACATTGGATTATGACGACCATCCTTTTCATAGCATTCTATCTGCGAATTGGAGAGAAAATGAGATTCCTAATGTTATTTTGTCGTCTGCCACTCTCCCAGACAAAAACGAGATTCGAGATGCAGTGGCATTCTTTGAGAATAAGTTTGACACCAAGAATGTGGCGACAATTAAGAGTTATGAGTGCAAGAAGACAATTCCTATTGTGGATGTGAACGGGCTCGCAGTATTGCCACATTACTTGCATTCTGATTACTCTGAACTGATTAGTTGTGTTGATTATTGCAGACGAACGCAGACAATTTTGAGACACTTTGATTTGAGAGAAATTTGTGCATTCTTGCTGATCGTAAACAAACGACTCAAGAGACCTCGTCAAATCAACAATTATTTTGATGAGGTTGGAGACATTAATGTTGAATCGATTAAGTTGTATTACTTGGATGTGTTTGGTGACCTGGAAGCATGTTGGAGAGAAGTATTTGATGAGGCCGCTCGTTTGCGTAAGCCAAAATATGGGTCGACTGTACGGGTTGTTGCAGCCGATGC
>JACCDO010517790.1_pt1 | contig 11045 bp, 10 predicted proteins | sample 7446101 | NCBI WGS metagenome assembly JACCDO01 (sample SAMN15323440, study PRJNA562643) | freshwater metagenome | isolation source: river surface water | place: USA:Blue River Watershed | collected 2017-08-16
ACAATAGGAATTACACTAAATATCTGTACACAAGTTACACTAAAAATAAAAGTATACATAAGATCTAAGTTGAATCTTTATCTGAACAATAGGAATTACACTAAATATATATAAGTTGTTTATACTTTACTTTATATATAAATATTATACTCTATTTTGTATCCTCTTAGTCGGATCCGAGACAAGTCAAAGGGATACAACATTTTTTTTGAATTTTCAACAACTCTTGTGTGGAAATCTTAAAAACTTTAAAATTTTTCAAAAAAATATTTTTTAGTGTGTCAAAGATTTAATAGTCTTATATACTTTTTCTCTCTTTTTAAAATAAAAAAATCCTCTTTTTTTTGAAAAAAAATTTGTTTTTTTCAAAAATATATAAAAAGTTGTTTATAGTTATACATTTTAACTAAAAATATTTTTTGACTTTAGTATCTCTTAACTTTGACTAAATTAAAACAATTTCGGCCGAGGCATTCTTGTTTGCTCTATATCAAATCGGCATTTTTTCTTGCCGAGAAGTTAAGAGTAAACAAAAATATTTTGTAGAAAAAAATCGGCCAGACCATTCTTGTTTACTCTATATCAAATCGGCATTTTTTTATATTTTCAGGACAAGAGTAAACAACAAAAAAAATATAAAAAAATCGGCCAGACCATTCTTGTATGCTCTATATCAAATCGGCATTTTTTTTATTAAGTGATATAAACTATAAAATAAATTATATAAAAATTAAAATAATATTTAATAATATGTAAATGGAAACATTTGAATGTAAATTATGTGATTTCTCTTCTCATAAAAAATCAAATTACCAAAAACACTTAGATACAAAAAAACATCAAAAATATGAACAAAAAGAAAATCAAAATAAAAGACGTATTAAATATGAAAATGAAAGATTGCAAATTAATAATGATAATAATCAAATTAATAATGATAATCAAAATCTCTCAGAAAAAATAGAAAAAATGACAGAAGAAATTAAAGAATTAAAACAAGCAAATGCAATGAATACACAAAAAATTATTAAAGAAACAAGAGCTGTTAAGAAATCACTATTAACTATATTAAATATGAACTTTAAAGATACTCCATCAATTGAATATATTAAGGAAAATGATTTTAGAAAAGAATTGGAACTAGAATATAAATGTAAAGTTGACTCAAAAGACTGTAATTTACAATTAAAAATATTAAATGATTATGAAAGTAAATATTTAAGTACAGTTTTATCTAAATTGATTATAAAATTTATTAAGAAAGAAGATCAGGCAATTCAACCGGTATTTAATGTTGATTCAAGTAGGGGAAATTATGCAACTAAAATTGATGATATATGGCATAGTGACAAATGTGGATTACAATTAAAAAAATATACGCTTGATATGATTATTAAATATATCTTAAATGTTTTAGATTTATTTCGGTTAAAATTAGTAGAAATAAGAAAAGAAAATATAAAGAAATCATCTATGGAAAGATCTGATTATTTAATGAAATATTCAACATTATTATTGGAAGTAAATGCATACTTATCAAATCCTAAAACACATAAACAAATTATCATTGAATTATGTCCGGAATTAAGATTTGATCAGAAGATATTGGAATTATTAAATTAAAATCATATAATATATATGATTTTAAAAGAATCAAATATTGTACATTACGGAGATATATTAGCAGTACCTTTTTTTGCTTTAGCAGTAAAATATTTTTATGATAAAGAAAATAAGACAAATATAGAAAAATTATTATTATTATTTGTAACAATTGGTTTTATATTTGATTTATATTTTTCATATAAGTTTTTAACAGAATAAAACAAATTTAAAATAATATATTCAATTCATTTTCAGTTCTTGTAAAAGCTGTATATAAACATCTTCTCATCTCACTTTCTTTATTATTCTTCATTATATCACCTGCATCAATGTATACATTATAATAGTTAGACCCTTGTGCTTTATGGGAGGTTATTGCATAACCATAAGATACATTACCAAACGGTTCGATACATATATCGTGAAAATTTTTCCACAAAAGTTTACCAATAGTTTCATTAACCATTTTCTCTCTATTAAGATCTGGACTAATACTAATTAAATATTTTTTAATATGATTTTGTATCAAAGGCATTGTTCTTTCATAGGCCATTTGGTCATCATCGTGAATAATGTACAAATTAATTTGGGTTTCCTCACCAAGTTTATTTACTTTTAATTCATAACATTTGTAAGTTAATTTGTAAAAATTCTTAATAGATAGTACAAACTCGTCATATTTTTTTCTCATAAGTTGATCATTTTTAAACTTTTTAAAGTTAATTTCAGTATCTAAATTGTCAAATAAGTTTATATTTTTATTGACTATATTAATTCCATTAATATGAATGTGTTCTGATGTGTATATGACAATCGGTTTTTTATCTGTTTTAATTTGATAAAAATCATTCAAAATTAAAATATCTCCAACTTCAAATCTATTTAAATTACTCTTCTTAAAAATCATTTGTCTAATTGCTGTATTATATTCAATTGCTTTATTATTAGTCCAAGTTAAAATAATAGTATTAGTTTCTCCTTTCTTAAACTCTTTCAAACATTTCTTAAACCATTCGGTATCTAAAGATGATTTTGTAGGGTCGTAATCAAAGAAATTAACACCATCTAAACCTTTGTACTTTTCAAGAGGTGGAAATTCGAATCTATTTTCTATCCAATGTCTAATTGACAAACAAGTCTTTGTAACATTTTCTTTTTTAGATCTAACAACATCAGTTAGAGTGTATTTTTTCATGTTCAATAAATCGTTAATAAAAAGATCATGCCGTTCTTTTAGAAAAGAGTTCAAAAAGTTTTGTGTATATATCTCCTTATTTTTATCTTTATCTCTATTCAGAGTATCTCTATACTTATGAAAAGTTAAATCATCTTTATGATTAATAAAAAGAGATGATACTCTTTCATTAATTGGGGGGAGTTGCGCAGGGTCTCCACTAAAAATAATTTTGACATTGTTCTTTCTAATTTCAAATAATAGTTGATCAATCATCGGAATAGAAATCATAGAACACTCGTCTATTATGATTAAATCATATTTAGATATTTCTGGCTTGTCATTTGACACAAAAACAAGTTTACCATTTGTATCAAAATCCGTTTTGATATTTAATAACTTATGTATAGTTATAAAATCTACGTGAATTTGTTTTGATTTTAATTCTTCTATGATTAAATCAAATGATAAACTGGTAGAGATATTTGTCTCACTAATTAATCCAAATAGAAATGGTAAGAATTTATTTTTAATTACAGATACTGCTTTATTTGTTGGAGCAACTAAAGCAATTTTTTTGTACATCTTTAATTTTAAGAACTGTGATACTAAAGTTGTCAAAGTTGTTGTTTTACCTGTTCCTGCAAATCCAAAAAAACCGTAAATCTTTTTATCTGGATCAAGTAAGAATTCACACAAACTTTTAATTCCTTTCTTTTGGTCTTTAGTAAATTTTAAATGTTCATTCAAATATAATAACTTTTTAATTTTACTTGGACTAAGCCTTAGATTTTTAGAATCATCAATTTTAATCATATCAAATCTGTTTTCTAAGATTTTCTTTTTAATCTCTGTTGTATTTGATATTTTACTAATGATATGTATCAAGTCTGATATATGAACATTACAGTTTGAATTTAACAGTAACTTAAATTCTTCTTGTGTAATATGTTCATTATTTAGTAAGTCATATAATTCTATCTCCAGTGGTGACTTTTGCGCATAGGACAAAATATCATTATTCATTATAATATATATTTAATGAATATCTGTTTAAAAATCTAATTTTATCAATTTTTATTTTATTAATTTAATAATAAAATAAAAATAGTTTTAATAAATAAATTATTGTTTAATCGTCATCTTCGTCATCATCTTCTTCTGACTCTTCTTCATCCTGATCATCCTCATCCTCATCATCATCTTCGTCATCATCTCCGTCAGACTCTTTATCATTTGGTTCTTTGTCAGAATCTTTCTTTGATTTATTCTTGAGGATACGCATGATTTGTTCAATCTTAGTTAGAATATCAGAAAGCATTTTTCCAGAGAATAGAATACTAGCTGCTGCAGTAATACCTTCTCCTGAAACTGTTGTTTTCTTAGCATATTTAGAAAAGATATATGCGGTTTCAGCACAATTAATATTTGCTTGTGCAACAAGATAGAATACATAATTGAGTGTATCATTATTAATATTTAGTGTATCATTCTTATGAAAACATTTCTTTTCAACAAACTTAGCAAATACTTTTTTATCTAGAGGGACTTGTTTTGAATAATCAAAACCAGGTTCATAACGTGAATGAAATCTAGAAAAGGTTGTTAGTAGATGTTCAGTACGTTGAAGATACATCATAAAACGTTCTAGGGTTAAATCTAGAAGTCCTGTTTTTTGTTTTTGAATCATTTCACTTGATCCACTTAGTAGATTAAAAACTAGAACTTCATTCATGGCAGCCATCACATAATGAGCATTCATAATTTTAACTTCGCGTTTATGTTGACCATAATATGTTTTAAGCCATGCTTTGTATGGTTTTACATTAAAGTTTAAACCTACTTTTGAAGTTTCTTGATTCAGACCTTTATCTGAACCTACTTTTTCTGGTCTTCCACCCTTTTCAGTTTTCTTAACATGAGTTGGTTTAGTTGATTTAACTGGCTTAGATTCTTTTTCTTCACTTTTATGAGAAGTTTTTTTAGAATCTTGCTTTACTTCTTTAGGGGCAACTTTTGATTCAGATTTAGTAGTTTTGGGCATTGTTATGTACTATATTATATAGGTATCTTTATAAATGGTTATAATATCAATTTTTATTATTAAAATTTCATTAAAATAGTAATAAAAATATATTATATAAATTATATGAGTAGACTTATAGATATTAAAAATCTTGAAGAGTTTAGAAATATGTTTAAAGATAAAAAAATTGGGGTAACATATTCTTGTTGGGACTTACTGCATAGTGGACATAATATATTTTTAGAGGATTCAAAAAATAAATGTGATATATTATGTGTTGGTTTACAAACAGACCCTACAATAGATAGACCTGAAAAAAATAAACCAATTCAAACTTTAAAAGAAAGAGAAATACAAATTAGAAGTAATAGATTTGTTGACTATTATTTTATATATGATACAGAAAAATCATTATACGAATCATTACAAAATTTAAAACCAGATATTAGATTTTTAGGTGATGATTATATTGGTAAGAAATTTACAGGAGATGATTTACCTATTAAAATATCTTTTCATGAACGTTCACAACATAATTATTCGTCTACTGATTTAAGAAAAAGAATATATCATGCGGAATTAAGTAAAATCAACAATTGTTTAAAAAATTAATAAAAAAATTATTTACTTTCAATTTCATCTTTAAACATTTTATAAATTTTCATATCATCTTTTGACATATAAGTTTTAATTTCATACGTTTCATCAAAGTCTACTTTATAAACTACTTTGCCAGTTTCTAAACCAACTCTGATACATACTTCTTCATTGATAGTAGCCTTTTCACGTTTATCTTTTTCATGCTGAATACCCATTACTTTACCAAGAAAAACCGTTTTACCATTTTTAGTTGCACCAAGATTTGTGCCAATTTTTAATTCTCCGCGTTTTACTTTAACACCAAAAAGAAGTGGTGTAGTTTTCATGAAGACAAATTGTGGTAAAAGCTCAAGATGAATATCTGCAAGATGTCCATAATCTGTTTTGATTTTACTAGTAATAGTTTTTGTATAATTCAGGTAGTTTGCTTTTAGCTTGTAAATAGTATCAGAAAAGATAATTTCAATTGAATTTCTCTTTGCAAAATCTTTTACTTCGTCATCAACTAACTTAGAATGTTCATTTGCATAAGTTGGATCAAAAATAACAATAGCACGATAATTTTGAAATTTAATATTTTCCAAAAGATCTTTTGTTTTATTACTATTAGCAATTTTAATCACATGTGTCTTTGTTAACTTTTCATTTAAAATGAGAGAAACAGGAACATTCATTTGTGAGAACATGTAATATAATGGTTTCTCCATAGATTTGGATAAGGCAATAATACCAATACCATTTTTATTCAATTCAATAGTTGCATCATCATTCTTAGTTACTGTTTTAACTAATTCACCATCATCATCGTATACAAATTCTTCAGATACACTATCCAAAGTTAGAATATTGCATGTATATAATGATTCAAAATCTACTTTTGATTTATCTGTATCAAAAATACAAATATCACCACAATCTATATTATTATTATCAAGAACTAAAATATATACACCAGGATGTACTATTTCAGAAACTTTTGATGAATTGTATAAGATGTGTTTAATTTGTGAAGTAGATTTGTTAAAAATATTAATCGTATCACCATTTTTTAATGGAGTATTGCTAGTATGAATATATTTATAACCTTTACCGTGAGTTCCGGTAGTTAGATCAAAGAAATATCCAGCAATATTGTTATAAGTAACATTCTTAGTCAGTTGTGAATATTTTTTACTGAGTAATTTAGAAAGTAGAATCATAATATCCATCATTCCTTCACCTGATTTAGCAGAGATAGGAACAATTGATGTGAAAGTTTTATAATCACTATTTGCATAATATGGAGCAGCATTAATTTCTTGTTCAGCTAATTGACAAATAATTGAACTCATATAATCAGTTAATCTCTTCATAGCGATTTTTGATTGACTTTGAAAAGTAGTTTTTAGATAAGAGTCTTTCATAGATTTCCATTCTGAAATGGTATCAATTTTATTAAGTGCAATAATGAAGTCTATTTTATTTTTTTTGAAATATTTAATGACTTCAATATGTGTCTGGTTAATACCATGGACTACATCAATGATTAATATAGCCATATGAGAAATTTGTGTAGTAACTTCTCGCTGAGATTTAAAATAATCATGTCCGGGTGTATCTATAAAAACTAGACCGTCAAGATTAAAATTCTTAACAAAAGAATCAATTACAAATTTGCTTTTTATTTCATCAGCAGTATATTCAGAAGTACGAATTTCTTGGGTAATACCCCCAACTTCTTTTGTTTTTGATCTTGAAAAATAGTCAAGGAATGATGTTTTACCAACATCAACATGACCAACAACAGATATAATAGGTTTAAACATTATTTATACATTAAAATGAATAATATATCATTAAATATTTAATAAAATCAATTTTTTTTGAGTTTTTTTATTATTTATTTTATAAAATGTATTTATTATAAATCAATGGATTTTAAATTTAGTAATGAAATACTTTTTGTAGGAGGTTTTATAATAATTTTAGTATTATTTATTCAATATATGATGTATTCACATCTTAAAAAACAAATTAAGATTGAAATAGCAAAAACAAATATTAGATCAAATAAAATACAACAAAATAATAAAGAAAATACTGAAAATAAAAAAGAGATTGATAATGATTCAATAGATGTAGATACACCTGAAAGTGAAAAGAAAAATAATATAAAAAATGAGAATAATATGAAAAATAAAATCACTAAGAATGAGAAAGAAGATGATAATAAAACTGAAGAAGAAGATGATGATAATGATGATAATAATAATGATAATAATGATGATGATTCATATGTAAATCCAGTTCATAGTGAAAAAAATATTGATGACTAAATTTATTTATTGTTCGTGAAATATTAAATAAATATATATTAAAAAAATATATGATGAATCAAACCATAATAATTTTATTATTAATATTATTAATAATTATAGCATTTAATTATAAAAAATTAAATTATCATAGAGTATATAAAAAAATTTTAAAACATGCAAAAATATTTATAGATGAACAAATAGACACAAAAAAATCATATAAAAATAAAAAAAATACAAAAGATAATAAACATAAAAAAAATAAAAAAAAAGATATTAATTTTGATGATAATAATGATAATAATGATAATAATTATACATATGTCACAGAAGAATTAAATAATGAAACAAACGATAATAAAAGTTTTCTAAGTGATATATCATCAATTGATTTAAGTAGTATTGATAATAGTAATAACAGTATTGGTACTGTTTTATCATTTGATTAAAAATTGATTAATAATTATTTTAATTATATTAGAATACAATTAAAATATTACTATGATTACTATAAATAACGAAATAAAAGTATTAACAATAACTAGTTTGTGTAGTTTATATTTTATAATTACACATGGATTTAATCTCTTTATACCACTTATAACAGTTCTATTTTTTTGGATTTTAAAATCATTATTTAGATATTATCATTTTGACTTTTGTTATGATAAAAAAAATCTAATTGGTTATGAAATAATAAATATATTTGATATAACAAAATTTAATATTGTAACTATTAAATTATTTGCAGTTTTAAGTTCTATAGTAACATTTAGTAATATGGTTGGGATGCAAATATTAATTACAATATTATTGATTTGGATGAAAATTGATTCATATCTTTTTTGTACTATTAATCTTGAAAATTACATATTACTTGATTATAAAATATCATATATTGTTGGATTAATAAGTTTAATAACAATGATACATTATGTACAATTATTCAATTATAATAATAATATATTAAATATGATAATCTTGGTTTGTCATAATGTCTTATATATAACTGAATTTGATATAAGATTTGTAAATTAATTTATTTATCACATACATATTTATTATCTGGATCCATATTTGCATGCATATTTAAATCACAATCTATCGCGGCTTGTTTTACAGCAAGTTCAAATTCATTAACTAATTTATTTTTTCTCATAGATAGTTTATAAATATATTCATCAACTGTTTCCAAATATTCTTTTTCAGGAGCAATTGATAAATATATATATACTTTAACATTTCTTTTTTCTTCTTCTAAATCTTTGTGTGAACAAAATCTGCTCGCTCTACCAATTACTTGTTCTAAACGAGGTAGGTTCCAATATGGATCTATGATATGAACTTGTCTTACACCACTAAAACTTACTCCTTCTTTAATACTAGATGAACCTAATATAATTTTTAATTTACTTCCATTTAAATTTTGTTTCATATTAAATACAGATTTAATTTCTTCTTTGTAATTCATATTTTCATCACCAGACCATATGGCAAATCTCTTTGTACCTTCACCAGCATCAGAATAATTTTGATAACCGTATGCTTCTAATACTTTTACAAAAGCTTTTAATCCGGCATATTCTTTAAAGCTACTATAAACAAAAATCTTACCAGATGAACCGTTTATTTTAGTCATAATCTTATGAAATTTAGTTGAATATTTTTCAAGATTACCTAATATTTTCATTTTAGTAAATGACTTTAAACCATCATCACCAACTTTTTTATTTGGAAAAACTATATTTGATACAAAACGTGTTCCAATAAAGAATTGATTTGGAAGGGCTCCAACATTTAATGTTTTTAATAGTTTCTTTTTTAATTTTATTACATCTTCATTTTCTTCATTTCTCAAAATTGCTTTATAAGATGCAAATTGAAAAGGACTCATTTCACATTTGACATATTTAATTTTCATTTCTGGAAATACATATGGAGGGGCTCCTCTAAAATAAGATATATAACCTTTTATAGTTTTCTTAAATAAATCAATATTTTTCATTTCTACTTTATAATCATCTCTAACTTTTTTTACTGATATAAACTTTTTATCAAAGTCTGCACCAACAGGAAAAGGATTTTGAGGTCTTAAAAGATTAATAGTTAAACCTATTTCATATGGTTTATCAAACATTGGTGTTGCACTTAATAAAACTATTCTTAAATCACTAGGTGCTTTTTTAATTAATTTTAATAATTCTGTATAATAAGTACCTTCTTCAGAAACCATATTTTGTATTTCATCAATTATTAATAAAGAATTATTTAATTTAATATCATTATCTTGTATTGCTTCAATAAATTTATTATATGAATATATTTGATATACTTTATCTATTCTTTTATCAGATTCTTTTATAATTTCTTTATATTTAGAATCTGATGGATGTAATTTTAATAATTTTTCTCTTTCTTTATTTGTTAAATAAGATTCGCCTGCACACATACTTCTTAATTCAGTTCTAAAATTACCTTTGAGAGATGCAGGTAATACAACTAATATTTTTCTATGTTTTTTAAATCCTTCTCCTACTCTTATTGCAGTACATGTTTTTCCAGCACCAATTCTATGATAAACTAAAACTCCCTTATAGGGAGTCTTAGGATTCATAAAAGCAGAAACAAATTTTTGTGGTAATTGTAATTCATATTTTTTTGGTTTACATATTTCATTAAATGATTTTTTCTTTTTTGGTATTTTAAAATCAGAGTATAATTTATTTATTTTTTTATAAAAATCCTCATTTTCTATTTTGGGATAACTCATATAAAATATAAAAAGAAAAGATAATTTAATTTAATTAATTATTAATTAAATTATATTTTTAAATAAAAAAATTATTCATCTTCTTCATTTACATCTTGAAGTTTACCAAGATTACTTGGTTGACGTGGTCCTTTATTAACATTTTGATTACGTGGTGGACGTGGACTTGATACAGTTGGTAGAGTTGGAAATTTACATTCGAGATTAACTGCACGAAGTGTATTTTCAAGACAACGTTTAAGACCAGTTTGACCATCATCATGTGCGCGTACAATTAGAAATCGGAGAAGATCCGGTGTTGAAACTGTAGTTGTAACATGATTAATAGTACGATAATCGTTATATGAGAAACTTAGAGCAATGCTACGAGGCTTTGCAAAATTATCTTGTTGACGATTTTGGTGTTCACGTGATTGGTGTTCACGTGGTTGATGTTCACGTGATTGGTGTTCACGTGATTGGTGTTCACGTGGTTGATGTTCACGTGATTGGTGTTCACGTGATTGGTGTTCACGTGATTGGTGTTCACGTGATTGGTGTTCACGTGATTGGTACTCACGTGTTTTATATTGT
>JACCDO011522763.1_pt1 | contig 11044 bp, 6 predicted proteins | sample 7446101 | NCBI WGS metagenome assembly JACCDO01 (sample SAMN15323440, study PRJNA562643) | freshwater metagenome | isolation source: river surface water | place: USA:Blue River Watershed | collected 2017-08-16
AAAGTTTGAAAATATAAAAGTTTGAAAATATAAAAGTTTGAAAATATAAAAGTTTGAAAATATAAAAGTTTGAAAATATAAAAGTTTGAAAATATAAAAGTTTGAAAATATAAAATTGATTTTTAATAATTATAAATGTAAATTAAATTAATATGTTTAATTTAATTTTAGCAGTAGAAAAAAATTACGGTATTGGTATTAATGGAGTTTTACCATGGCATATTTCCGAAGAACTTTCAATTTTTCGGGAAAAAACTAAAGAATCTATTTTAATAGTTGGACGTAAAACATTAGAAAAATTACCAAAATTAAAGGATAGAACTATATTTTGTATAAGTAATAGTATAGATATAAATTGTAAAAATGAGATAGTAAGAGTTTTTCAAGATATTGAAGATGCAATTAAAGAAGCAAAATTTTTGGCAAATAATTTAAATAAAAATATTTTTGTTATAGGCGGAAACCAAATATATAATTATTTCTTTAAGAATTATAAAAATGAATTATTAGTACATATTTCTTTTATCAATGAAATATATAATTGTGATACATTTCTTGATAAGAATAATTTAAGAGATTTTTATATAATAAAAAAAAATGATTATGAATTATTTTCTCATTTTGAAATGAAATATCAAAAGTATGGAGAAAATCAATATTTAGAACTTCTTAAAGATGTTTTAGTAAATGGGGAAAAAAGAAAAACACGTAATGCTGAAACTATTTCAGATTTTTGTAAACATCTAAAGTTTGATTTACGTGATGGATTTCCACTTTTGACAACAAAAAAGATGTTCTTAAAAGGTATTATTGAAGAACTCTTATTCTTTATAAGAGGAGATACACAAAGTAAAAAACTAGAAGAAAAAGGAATAAATATTTGGAAAGGAAATACAAATCGTGAGTTTTTAGATGCAAATGGTTTTAAAAATAGGAAAGAAGGAGAAATGGGACCAATGTATGGTTCTCAATGGAGAAATTTTAATTATATATATGATACTAAACAAGGACCAATAGAAAAACAGATATGTGATACATGTATTGGTGAATTTTACTGTACATGTTGGGCAAAAGGTTATGATACTCCAGAATTACCAGAATTTAATGTTGATCAATTAAAATTTGTTATTGATGAAATTAAAAGTAATCCAACATCCAGAAGAATTATGATGACAACTTTTAATCCTTCCCAAGTTCAACAAGGGGTTTTATGGCCTTGTCACAGCATTACGATTCAGTTTTATGTTCAAGAAGATTATTTAGATATGTTTTGTTATAATCGTAGTTCAGATTTATTTTTAGGTTTACCATTTAATATTGCTAGTAGTTCTTTATTTTTAATGATAATATCACAATTAACAAATCTTAAACCAAGATATTTTAATTTAACTTTAGGTGATGCACATCTATATTCTAATCATTTAGAAGGAGTTAAAGAACAGATAGAAAGATCACCTTATTTACTTCCAAAAATTGAAATGCCGGTATTTTCAACTATTGAAGAAGTAGAAAAATTAAATTTCGAAGATTTTAAAATTACTAATTATAATTATTATCCATCTATAAAAGCAAATATGATTGCATAAGATTTAAAAAAAATGAAATTTTTAATAATATATATTATTAAAAATAAAATGGATGAATATTATGAAGAAGACGATTATGTTCAAGAGAAAGAATTTGGTCAAGAAAGAAATGTATTTGAACGAGTTGGTATAAGGAATGATTTTATGGATATTTATGTCGATAAAAAAAAGAGTAGAACCCAAAAAACTCCTATTGAAAGATTTATAGAAAATGTAAATGCTATCGCTTTAGATTTAATGAATTCATTGAATATTATAAGTGATTTGGATGTTAAAATAATTTTAGAAAGTATTAGTTCAGTAGATAATCCTGAATATAAAAATCCGACAGGATTTATTTTAGGATATTTTGCAACAAATGGAGGAGTAAAAATTAATAAGAAAAATTTAAAAAAAACTTTTGATATTATCGAAGAAGAAAAAATAATGGACAATTCTATATCACAACCTGATATTATTAGATATTGTAGATTATGGTTAAATTTAAGAAAATAAAATATTTTTATAATATAAAAATGATTGGTAATTATGTAACTTTAACAAATTATAATCCTTCGATATTTACTAAAAAAAGTATTGAGAATGATATTGCAAATATGGAATATCGTAGAAAACCATATTATAACAATAATAATATTAGTCCTCATGTTAAATTTGGTTTAGATCAATCAGGATCTGTATATACGAATCCTAACTTATATAATATTAAAGAAGAAGATCCAGGAATTTCTTGGATATTATAAAATTTTTATATTCTAATTTTAGTATAAAAATTTAATTAATAATTTGCTGAAATATTTTTTTAAAGTTTCCTGATATTTTTAATTTAGAAAGAATATGATATAAACCAAATGGTATTTTATTTAGGTAAACCATATTATTTGGTAAATACCATTCTTTCATAACTTCAGTTTTTTTATACGATGCTTTTTCTACCCATTTTTCTGTAAATTCAAAAAAATCTGAAAGTAATGGTTCAAATTGAAGCATAAAATATTCATATATATATTCTTTAGATTCAGATGATATATTATTTTTTATAATATTCATATTTTCAAGAGTTTCGTAAAAAGAGTCTTTATCTTCATTTAATAAAGAATTATACAGATTTTTTAAATTATTAACTAACACAAATGGCATTTCTGTTAAGCAACCAAAATCCATTACATATAAAAATTCATCTTGTATTAAAAAATTTCCATAATGAATATCAGAATAAAAAATATTATAGACAAAAATATTTTTAAAAACAAATTCAATCATTAATTCTCCAATTTTATTTCTTTCTTCTTGTGTAGAATTTTCTATAAAAGTATTAAGATCACGTGCTTCTATAAAATACATACCCAATATCTTTTCATTTGATATTTCTGGAATAATTTCAGGAATTTTTATATATTCATGTGAATTCCATAATTTATACATTTTTTGATGATTTTTTAATTCAATTCTATAGTCAAGTTCTTCATACATTTTATTTTTCATATCAGACATTGCGTTAGTTAAATCAGTAAAACTAAAAAGATATTTAGAAATCATATCTAAAATATATAAATCTGATTTAACTTGTTCATATAATCCAACATATTGTACTTTTAAAATAATATTTTTTGTCTCGCCAACTAAATTTTTGTATGTTCCTTTATGAACTTGACCAACACTTCCACTTTTATATACATTAAAATCTAATTCCAATACATCATTAAATATTTGATTATTTTGAAACTCATTTTTTATAAAATTAACAGTCTTATCCTGAGAAAAAGGATTGCATTCAGAAAATACCTTATTATCCTGATCATTTGAACAAAGTATTTGAGATATTTTTGCTAGTACTCCACCATAATTACGAAAAGTTTCAGTTAGACATTTTAATTTTAAATGTTTATCGTTTAGTATATCCCCTCCATCACCATCACTATTATTATTACTATTATCATCCATTGTAAAATAATTATATAATAAATTCATACAAATAGAACCACTTCTTAACATTTTATAAATAAAATATATTATTTATAAATTAAAATTAAAAATTTTATTATTTATAATTATTAATTTTTTGTCTTATCATTTTTAAAATTTTTTGTTACGAAAACTAAATAATTAATAATAATGAATAAATTTAATAAAACAGCATAATTAAAAGCAAGTTGTTTAGTTAACCTAATTTGTATTAAATCATTAACATCAGTATAATTAGTAGTTTTGTATGTTGCAATCAATAAAAATATTATAGAAAATATAAAGACAACTGAAGATTGATAGAAAATTTTATTTTCATATTTATTTAAATTCGAAAGTACATAAACATTGACTGCCGTTAAGAATGATATACCTAAAACTCCTGAATTTATATTTCTTATTTTATCAAGTTCTACTTCAGGTGAACTTATTTCACCAGTTTGTTTAAAATAAATTATCAAAAATATATTACTAATAATAATAAATAATATAGAAGTATAAAAATTTTTATTTAAAACATATATAAGAATACTTATTACAAATATTGAAATATTTATAAAACGAAAAATATATTTTTTTAGAAAATTATAATTATAATATTGGTGTATGTCAATATCATATGTATAACCAATACTTATTATTCCAGAAATATTATCTTTTGACCAGTATTTAGTAGAAGTTTTTTTCTTAATCGAAACATGATTATCATGATCATACCAGTAATAGTTAAATAAAACTATATCATTTTCTTTTTTAGATATATAATATGAATCAGATAATAAATTTTTATTTGGATCATTTTTATTAAAAACTAAATAGTTGCTAACCTCATTAATAACATCGTTCCAAGTAAAATTGATGAATTTTTCAATATGGTGTACTTTATTAACAAAACTTGAATTTTTAAAGTCATCAGTATTATATATAATTAGTTGATAAATAATAATTGGAAACTCATAGCCGTCAATTTTAACAAAATTATTTTTTTGATTATAATCGACCCATTCATTATATTTCATTGTTTCAAGTAATTTTACTCTCTCTTCAATTGTTTTTTTTAATATATTTTGTATTTTTATTTCATTATTTTGATTAAATTTAATTTCATCGTCAATTTTTTGGTTTACTTTATGAGTTTTTAAATATCTAGTTAATAAATATTGTGAAATAATACCAATTATAAAAACTAAAATAATTATAAATATCTTTAACATTTATTTATTGTAAAAAATAAAATTGAAATAATTTTATTTTAATTTAGAGAATTTAAAAAATGATCAAAGATAATTTCTTTTCATATTATTGGTACCTTGACGAAAAGGAACAAGAAGTAACTTCTATTAGAATATATGGCTTAAATGAAAAGAACGAAAATGTTTGTTTAAGAATAGAAGATTTTTTGCCTTATGTTTATATTGAATTACCTACTAATTTTCCATGGACACCAACACGTGCCCAAATGGTGGGAAATAAAATAGATCAAATTATTCCAAAAAACAAACCAATTACTAAAACTTTTTGTATGAAATACCGTTTATACGGTGTTCAACTAGACGAAAAAGGTCAACGAAAAAAGTTTCCTTATTTAAAATGCACTTTTTCACATCGTGATGATATTAGAAAATTAGGTTATGCTTTGAAAAAACCCATACCTATTTCAGGTATGGGAAATTTACATCTAAAAATGCATGAACAAGATGCTGATCCTATTTTACAATTTGTTTGTAATAAAGATATTCCTACTGCTGGTTGGTTTACTTTTAAAGGTGATTTAGTAGGTGAGAGTGAAAAAATAACAATTTGTGATAAAGAATATTTAGTTAAGACGCGTAATATTGCTAAATATGATAAAACTATTGTAGCTAAACCAAAAATCATGGGGTTTGATATCGAAGTCAACTCGACAAACCCATTTGCTATGCCAAAACCAGAAAAACCTGGTGATAAAGTTTTTCAGATTTCATGTGTTTTTGCTCGTGAAGGTTGTAGTGAAAAAGATTATGATATGTATCTTCTAACATTAGGAGAACCGGATCATTCAATCGTCGGTAATAATGTAACTATTTATATGTATGATACTGAATATGAATTATTGGAAGGATTTACAGAATTAGTAAGAGAAGAAAATCCAAATGTTATTGTTGGATATAATATATTAGCTTTCGATATTAACTATATGATTGAAAGAGCAAAGAGAGAATTTTGTGGTTCTTTTTATAAATTAGGTTTTCATAAATATAATAATGCTAAAGAAAAAACTATTAAATGGTCATCATCCGCATATAAAAATCAAGAGTTTCAGTTTTTAGATGCCGAGGGTCGTATATTTGTAGATTTATTACCACTTATTAGACGTGATTATAAATTTAACAATTACCAATTAAAAACTGTATCTATGGAAATTTTAAAAGATACTAAAGATGACCTTTCACATACTGGAATTTTTAAATGTTATAGAATTGGAACAAAAAAAGAGGCAGATGGAACTTATAGTAAGAAAGCAAAAAAGGCAATGGGAATATGTGGGAAATATTGCTTTCCTGAAAATACAAAAATAAGCACACTTCATGGTAATATTCCTATTAAAAATTTAATTAAAAATACAAATCTTTTATCATGGGATGAAAATTCTGATAATATAATTATTTCAGAACAAATTAATTTTTTTAATAATGGGGATCATGATTGTATTGAACTTGAATTTGAAGATGGAAGAAAATTAGAGTGTACACCTGATCATTTAATAGCAATGCAAAATAATGAATGGGTAGAAGCAAAAAATATTAATATAGGAGATATTGTTAAAATTGGTTTAATTTTACCTGACAAAGAAATCGATACAGATGATATGATATTATCAAGACTTATAGGATATTTAGTTACAGATGGGCATATTTGCAAAGATAGATGTACATTATTTGTTGGAACATTATTTGATTGTAATGTAATTATTGATGATATAAAAAAATTAACAAATATAACAAAAAATATAAGATATGGAAAAAATTGCATGGAAATAGATTTACCACCTGTTTTATCGAAAAAAATAAAAAATATGAAAGGAATAAAAACAGGAAATAGAACAAAAAATATAAATTACGGTTTACCTGATACTAGTTTATGGAATAAAGATTGTATTAAAGAATTTTTAGGTGGAATTTTCGGAGGTGATGGTTGGTCTACTTCACTTTCTAGGAAAGAAAAAAAATTTACAACTATAGGATTATCTCAATCAAGATATGATAAAGAATCTTTGATTACATTTATGAACATAATAAAAATTTTATTAAATAAATTTAATATTGAATCAACATTTATAATTTCTGAAAGAGAAAAATTATACATCGGAAAATTAACTATTTCTATTAAATATTTAGAACAATTTATGACTACAATTGGATATAGATATTGTTATCATAAAACAATTAGATCATCGTGCGCTCTAATATATTTTAGAATTAGAGATAGAGTTAGAAATTACAGTAAAAAATTATATGAAGAAGTAATTGAGTTACGAAAAAATAATAAATTATCTATTAAAAAAGCATATGATATTTCATTATCACATAATGAATATTCACACTATATGCCAAAATATGATACTATAAAACAATGGATAAGAAAAGGATTTCCATCTATTAGAAATGATAAAATTAGTTCTAAATTTCCAAAAGCCGATTTTTTTATAAAAAATATGGGAGCAGAAAATTTCTTTAAATTTAAAGATAAATTTAGACATACTTATTCAATGACAAAAGATCAAAATTTTTTACCTACACTTAAATTAAAAGTAGTAAATATAAAAAATACAGGTAAGAAAACTGTATATGATTTAGAAGTTAAAGATACACATTCCTTTTTAGCAGAAGGAGTAATTGTTCATAATTGTCTCAAGGATTCTATACTGGTAGTCAAGTTAATGGAAAAAATGCAAACATGGGTTGGTTTGACAGAGCAAGCTTCTACTTATAATACTTCAATTTTTTCAATTTATACACAAGGTCAACAAATTAAAGTTTATTCACAAGTATATAAATATTGTCTATATAATGATATTGTGGTTGAAAAAGATGGATATAAAACTAAGGAAGATGAAAGATATGTAGGTGCTCACGTGTTTCCACCAATTCCGGGACTTTATGAACGCGTACTTCCGTTTGATTTCAGTTCATTGTATCCGACCACCATAATAGCTTACAATATTGATTATTCAACAATTGTATGGGATAATTCTATACCTGATAGTTTATGTAATGTTTTTACCTGGTCCGATCACATTAGTTGTATCCACGATCCTAAGGTCATTCGTAAAAATGCATTATCAGCTTATATAGAAGATCAACAAAAAAAATTAAAAGAACTCAGAGAAAAACGAGATAAAATTAAAAAAGATAAAAAAACCAAAGAATTAGTTCAAGAAGAGATTAATAAAATTACTGAGGAGATGAAACCATATCGTGAAGAGCGTGCTCAAATAGCAAAAACTATTTCTAAAAATCCTATGTGTGCTGAAAGAAATTATAGATTTTTAAAAGAACCCAAAGGAGTAATACCTACAATTTTACAGAATTTATTAGATGCTAGAAAAAACACTAGAAAAAATATAAAAAATTCTATTTGTAAAACAGAAGATTGTAAAGGTATTGCTCAATATGGATTAGATACTTCTGAAAAACCAATTCATTGTCTTAAACATAAAGAAGAAAATGAAATTGAGTTTATTTCTAGTGAAAAAGCAAATGATGTAAAATTATTAAACAACGTTTTAGACAAACGACAATTGGCTTATAAAATTTCAGCTAACAGCATGTATGGAGCTATGGGTGTAAAAAAAGGATATTTACCATTTATGCCAGGTGCAATGGTAACTTGCTTTATGGGTAGAACCAATATTCAAATTGTTGCTAGTACAATTCAAGAAAAATATGGAGGTAAATTAGTATATGGAGATACTGATAGTAACTACATCAGTTTTCCACATTTGAAAACAGCACAAGAGTCTTGGGATTATGCTGAACATGTTGCAGCAGAAGTTTCTAAGCTCTTTCCGAAACCGATTTCTCTTGCATTTGAAGAGGCTATTTATTGGCAATTTTTTATTCTAACTAAAAAAAGATATATGTATCGCGCATGCGGCAGGAACGGCATAGTTGATAAAAAGATAGGTAAGAAGGGGGTGCTGCTGGCCCGTAGGGATAACGCGAGTCTTATTAGGACGATTTATGAAAAAGTTATCGGTATGATTTTCGATCATGTATCCAGAGATGATATTTTATACTACTTGATTGATCAAATGAATAAAATATGTTCAAACTCTATTGAATATAAAGAATATATAATTACAAAAGCAGTTGGAGATACGAATAATATGATGTTAGAACCTATTCCAGAAGAAAAAGGTAAAGCAAATATTGGTAATTATAAAGTTTCTATATTACCAAAAAGTGGCACTGAAAGAGAAAAACAATTAAAATTAAAGGATGCAGAAAATGAAGAAGAATATTATAAAAAATGTTTACCAGCGGTTGTTCAATTGGCTGAAAAAATGCGTAATAGAGGTCAACGTGTTGATAATGGCAGTAGATTGGAGTATGTTATTATTGACAATGGAATTAAAAATGATAAACAATATAACAAGTTAGAAAGTTATGATTATTACGTATCACACAGTGATGTATTAAAAATAGATTTTCTTTATTATATTAAATTATTAGTTAACCCAATTGATCAACTTATTAATGTTGCTTTTGACAACGAAGAAAGTAATAGTAAAAATAAATATAAATATAAGAAAGACTTTTTACTGAATCAATACGATTATCGTAATAAAGTAAGAGGAAAAGTAATGGAACAAATAAAAACAATATTTAAACCAGAAATTAAATTTAATTAAACATTATTATTTTTATAACTTGAATATGAGTTATAAATAAAGGGTATAATAATTATTAACCCCATTGAATCTTTAATTTTTGTAGGTAATAGATTTTTTTAAGGGGTTAAAAAAATCTATTACCTATTTAAAGAACTAAATATTATAAATAAAATGGAGTTAATAACTAAAATAGATGAAACTTTTAAGTTCAATAATAAAGAATTACGTGTAATAGGTTCATATGAACAACCATGGTTTATAGCTAAAGATATATGTAATATTTTAGAATTATCTAATAATACTGAAGCTATAAGAAATATACCTGAAAAATGGAGGGGGTCAGAAATTCTGAGTACCTCTGGAGGAAAACAAAATATGGTAATAATATCAGAACCAGCTGTTTATAAATTAATTATGCGATCAAATAAACAAATAGCTCAAAAATTTCAGGAAGTTGTTTGCGAAGAAATATTACCTTCAATTAGAAAAACTGGAGAGTATAAGTTAAAAGAACTTTTAAAAGAAAAAGAATATGAATTAAGAGAAAAAGAAAATATAATAAAAGAGAAGGAAGAAGAAACTAAAGAAAAAGATTCACAAATCAAAAGCTTAGAAGATAAAATAGTAGATAAACAAAAAAGAAAAATATATAAAGATAAAAATTGTATATACATATTAACTACCGAATTTCATCAAAAAAATAGAACATATATAATAGGTGAATCAGTTAATTTAACTCATCGATTATCTGCTTATAATAAATCATCAGAACATATTGTTGTTTATACAAAAGGTTGTAAATGTGTAGAGCATATGCATGTAGTAGAAAAAATGGTTCTATATAAACTAGATAAATATAGAGAAAAAGCTAATAGAGATAGATTTATTTTACCAGAAGATGAAGATATTTCTTTTTTTATCAATGTTATTAATAATGCTATTGCTTGGTTTGATGATATTAAAGAATATGTTCATAAATATGAAGATAATGAACTTGGATTAACACCTGAAGAATTACAAGAAAAATATACAAAAAGTATTCAAGAACATGAGAAAGAATTAAAAATTAAAAAAAGCGAGTCTGATAAAATATATCGAGAAAATAATAAAGAAAAAATAGCTGAAATTGACAAAATATATCGAGAAAATAATTCAGAAAAAATAGCTGAACGTAAAAAAGAATATTATGAAAACAATAAAGTAGAAATTTTAGAAAAACAGAAAGAACGATATGAAAATAATAAAGATGAAATATTAGCTAGTCAGAGAGAATATCACGAAAATAATAAAGAAATTATAAATCAAGTTCGTAAAATATATAGAGAAGAAAACAAGGAAAAAATTAAGGAACAGAAAAAAATATATCGTGAAAAATATAGAGATGAAATTAATAGAAAACAGAATGAAAAAAGAAGATTAAAAGATAATCCTTTAATAGTATGTAAATGTGGAATTAAACTTAAACTACAAAATAGTAAAAATAAAAAACATCTAAATTCAAAAGCACATCTTAAATATTTGGAAAACAAGAAAGATGAAGATGAAGATGAAGATGAAGATGAAGATGAAGATGAAGATAATATAGATTATTATAAAGATGAAGAACACGATAATTTAA
>JACCDO012245642.1_pt1 | contig 11044 bp, 7 predicted proteins | sample 7446101 | NCBI WGS metagenome assembly JACCDO01 (sample SAMN15323440, study PRJNA562643) | freshwater metagenome | isolation source: river surface water | place: USA:Blue River Watershed | collected 2017-08-16
GGTTTCGGTAAGACGATCTTATCTATTTATATAGCTCAATATCTCTGTCAAAAGATGGGAGGAGGCAAGGTAGGTGTTTGTTGTCATAGACTCATCTTGATAGAGCAGTGGGTTCACTCTATTAAGAAAACTACAAATGCCAAGGTTCAAATTATAACTTCAAAAAACAAAATAGATCCTGAGGCAGATATCTACATCTTCAATCTTCAAAACATTCAAAAAAGAAGCATCGAGGATATGGCTAATATCTCTTTCTTGATTGTTGACGAGTGTCATACCATATGTACTCAGAATCTTGCCTTCTCCATGATGTTTATACGTCCTAAATACTGTATAGGTTTATCGGCAACACCAAAAAGAGCAGATGGTATTGACGAAGCCTTATACAAGTATTTTAGCAATACTATTTTAGAAAGAACTATGAGGAGAAATTATATGGTATATATTTACTCGTCCAACTTTAATTTGAAGCCTGAAACTAAGAATGATAAACTTGACTGGAATCATTGTTTAGAACAGCAGGCAATTAACAAGGAAAGAAACAGAGATATATGCAATATCGCGAGGAGGTTTTCAACTAGAAACATCTTGATTTTGTGTAAGCGTGTCTCTCATGCCAAGACATTAGTGGAGGAGTTAAGTAAGACGGAGGATGCGGACTTATTTGTAGGAAGTAAAAAGACCTTTGACGCAGAGAGTAGGATATTGGTGGTTACTTGTAGCAAGGGTGGAGTTGGTTTTGATCATTCCAAGTTGGATATGTTGATTATAGCTGCGGATGTGGAAAATTTGTTTATTCAGTATTTAGGAAGAGTGTTTAGAAGAGATGATACGATTCCTATAGTGGTAGATATCAAGGATAAGTTTTACCCATTTCAGCGTCATTTGAAGACTCGTATGCAGACGTATTTGGAGACAGGAGGAGTAATGTGTAAGTATGATGATTTATTGTAAGTTAAAAAAGTAATTATTACAAAAAAATATATTTTGTAATAATTAATATAATTTGAAAAATGAGTGGAAGAGGAAAAATTCCAAAGCAAAAAAAACTAGAAGATCAACTACAGAAAATATTAAAAATACTAGAAACAACAGAAGAAGTAAAACAAAGAGATGAAGTATTAGATGCAGCATATCAAATACAGGAAATATTAGTCAAAGTAAAAGAGTTATCAGAAAAACAATTAAAAGAACTAACAACTCTAGCAAATAATATACCAATTAGGCTTGGACGAACAACAAAACTAGATCAGTTTGAAAAAAATCTAAATGAACTAGTATCATATATAAAACAATTACAACCACAAAAAGTAGAAAGTGATATGATAGATGATGAAAAAATAGGAGTAGCACAAGTAATATTACAACCACAACAACGAGAATCACAAGTATCACGAGGAAGATTATTAACTACATGTCCACAGATGAGAGATTACTTTGATTATAATAGACTTCTATTTGTTGACGGGTATAATCAAAGAATAAATAAAATTGATGCATGTTTTAATAATATGTTTAGTAAAAAAGGAGGATATAATTATAAAAATATAAAGGATTTTTTATTCAAGATAGACAGTATTCATGATTTTACAAAGGAGAGAGGAAATAAAGATATTATTAACGATATTATAGTTAACTTGGGGTTTGGCGATGATAAATATAAATACTTAACTCAAGACAAAGATCTTGAAACGAGTGTATTCTTTTGGTTTGTTATAAAAGTTATGCAGGAAAGTGATATGAGTGGAAATTATATAAATGAATTAACAAAGACTGATTTTAGAGAATCTATACAATATTATCAAGAAATTAGAGATATTAGAGAAAATTCAAATTTTGTGGTTGACGCTGGATTAAAAGAATATAGTATTTTTTTGGATATATTGACGGCTCAATATACATTACAAAATGTTCTGTCTGGATTAAAAAAAATTGAAAAGAATAGAACGATATTAGAAGATTGGTTTAACGAACTCGAAATAGAATTTAAAAAACATAACAAAAATGAGGAATATTATATATTTTATAGTTTGGGAAGGAATTTAATATACGCTTATGAGAATTTATTATTAGACTTTGATGATTTAAATCTTGATGAAATTGCTTTAAGTATATTTAGTAAATATACAGCTAATGTAAGAACTGGAGTAAATTATAATGAGAGATTAAAAAATAAATTAGTAAAATTAAGAGACAGAATAGAGCCAATTATAGAAAATGAGAAAATACAAAAATTAGTAAATATATATTTAAAATATATATATGAGACTCCAATAAGACCTGATAGAACTGAATTTTCTAAAAGTAAACTTGAATTTTCAACTCTTAAAATTCCAAAAGGTATTCAAGAAGAAATAGATAGAGTATTAACACGAAATACAAAAGTTAAGGTCATAGCACCTCAGAAATTTGACGCAAATAGAACTACAGGAGGAGGAGTTGATGTTACAAATATACTAAAACTTGATAATTGTCAAAATTTAGATGATGGGGTTAACAATTCAGATTGTTCTTTTAATATACTTGACGATACTTGTTATTTTTATAGCACAAAACCAGACGCGAAAGGAAACATTAAGTTTATTTTTGAATTCAAAGATGAAATTAATACTCAAGGATATCCTATAAGGAAAGTTATAATTGTTAATAAAGATCAATTAAAGGATTATACCACATACCCAGATATTAATAGATTTAAATATGATGAAACTAATAGAACATTAATATGTTCTAATGCTCCGGGTGTTACAGAACTTACAGATCTTTATGATATCTTTACAAAAAAATATATAGGATATGAAAACGCTAAGGTATTAAAAAATATTTTACAGATAAAAAGAGGAGGAGATTACTCTCAAATTTGGTTTTGTAAAAAATGGAATGATACTAAGAGCAATAACAGTCCACAACAACCAACATTATTCTTCATGTCTAACGATAGACAATCTGCTACATTTTGCTTATTAGAAAAAGTACCTTATATTGGACAAGTAGGATACTATAGTCTATATTTTAATCCAAAGGGAAGTATTATAACAAATAATAATATTAATGAAAAATTAAATACAAAAAAGGCTGAACTTATGACATCTATATTAAATGGATCTTTTTTTATGGAAATTACAAGTGATATTCTTTATTTTTATTCAGAAACAGAAAATAAAGAAATATTAGATATAATCAAAAGATATTTAGCATATATTACATATTATGGTCAACGTAATATGGTTTATGGTGAATTTGAAACTGATATGTTAACTATAGCAAATTCTTTAAAAAATATTATTGATAATAAAATAGATAGTTGTAATATTGATATTAAATTAATTAATAAAACTTTTATTGAAATAGAAGACAAAATTAAAAATGAAATGCAAACAGAAATAGCAGAAAATATAGTAAATTTATATACTTATATTAAGGAAACCTTTTTTTCAGAAAAATCAATTTTTACTATATTTCATAAGTGTAAAGACATAGCAGAAATATTAGAAATAAAAGATTTTAAGTGTCCTGAAGAAATGAAAGCGGAGGATGAAGAAATGAAAGATTATGGAGAATATAAAGTAATAAATTTACCTGATTATAACCGTGAAGAAGTTGATAAATTGAATAAAAGTAAGGGATTAAAGTGCAGAGAATTATATTACCAAATAAGTGAATTATATTACTATTTTATCAATAATTGGAGATATTTTTCAGATGAAGATAAAGAAGAGTATGAAGAAGAATATAATAAATTATACGACTGTCTTTATGATCATGATGCAAAACAAGTAAATACATATTTCCCAGAAGGAAAAAACATGCTAGGATATACTTTATCTCGTTCACCTGCATTTATTATACCCTCATCTTCGTCGTCTTCATCATATCCATCTACATTTTCGCCATATTCATCATTGTCTGATACTACCCAAAATGTAAGTAAGAAAAGAAAATTGGAACCTTCATCATCGTCTCAAACATCATTTCAATTTTCTTCTAATAATATTCAAAGAGACCATTTTGGGTTTTCATTTGAAAATGGTCTTACTTATTATCATATTTACCCAGATACTCCAAGTACAATAAACATGAATAAATATAATAACGCTAACAATGTGTATATCGCCGATAAGAAAGGAATGATGAAAGTTGAAAACCATAAGTCTAATGGAAAAATACACATAAATAAAGCATCTTTAAAACATTCAAATAGCAAGGAATATACAGACGGAACAAAAATTTCTTATTACAGTTTTTAATCTTTCCTATATATTAATGGAATGTGCTTCATAAAAAAATTATTAAAAAAAAATAAAATACATCCTGAAAAAAAAGTTAATGCTATAAATAATAATGAATATAAATCTTGCAGCAAACAATTTGTAGTTCTTGAAAGAAGAAATACTTTACTCAACTAATTTTAAAACTTTTTAATAATATAATGTTTCTAATTATATTATTAAGTAAAATGACCGACATGATTACCACGGAAGATCTCTTTGACTTTGAAGATCTATTTGTCACCTACCCCACGCCCTCCTCATTGGAAAAACTAAACTACTACTCCAAAATGGGCTCCTATTACGACCTCAACTTAAGAAAAAAGGAATTCAACTCGCTTCGTCTTTCCCCATCTGAACCTAAACCCAAACGAGGTCTTCCACTCAAACACCAAGAATTTGTAAGCAAGTTCCTATCTCCTTATACTGTAAATGACCGACTCATTGCCTTTCATGGCCTTGGTACTGGTAAAACATGTTTAGCAGTTCAGTTCTCCGAACTAGCACGAAAAATAAACAAAAACCAAAACAAGACTCTTGTACTCGTAAGAGGACCTACATCTGTGAAAAACTTCAAAAGAGAATTGGCAAATGTATGTACTGATGGAGATTATATTCCTTCTAATGTAGAGAGAAAAGATAAAGAAACAGGAAAAAAATATTATATAAAACTTACTCCAGAACAAAGAGCGATAAAGACTGGTAAACTAATCCGTAAAAATTACAATATAGAGACGTTCATCAAGTTCTCTAACGATCTTTCTAGAATGAGCGACGAACAAATTGAAAAAACCTATTCCGACACCATCATCATAGTGGACGAGGCGCACAATTTACGATTTCAGCCAAAAGAGTCCAAGGTTTCTTTGTACGACCAAGTTTACCGTTTAATGCACAAAGCACAAAGAACTAAGATTCTTCTACTTTCCGGAACACCTATGAGAGATAGGCCACAGGAAATTATTTATTTATTGAATTTATTATTACCTGAAAAAAATAAAATATCCGCAAAAGATTTTGAAAGTATCATGGAAGATAAAGAGCAACTACACAAACTATTCTACGGTATGGTTTCCTATGTACGTCAAATGGAAAGTAGTGTCAAGAAAATGTTTGAAGGAAATGTAGCAACCAACATGCAAAAACTAAAAACAGTTAGACATAAGATGATCTCTCCACAACAAGAAGCATATATTGAGGCTTGGGGTAAGGATACCAAGAGTTCTAAAAAGATAGACCAAATAGATGATGCTAATGACGACGACGAGGAAGAAAGTACACAAGCAGATTCGCTATACGAGAAATCTAGACAATGTTCTCTTATGTGCTTTCCAGATGGATCTTATGGTAAAGATGGAATAAATTCAAAGACTTGGATTATAACTGACAGTAAGGGGTATATGCATTTCAGTAAAAATCTGGTTGATTATATAGATCAAAAAGGCTCAGATACAGAGAGTAGACTTGAGATGCTTGAAACTCTTTCTTCTAAATATGCTTCTGTATTGAGAGAGATTATAAACAATCCTACAGAAAAAGGTTTTGTGTATTGTTCGTTTGTCAAGGGTAGCGGGCTTATGCTTTTTTCTGCTATTTTAGAACATTTTGGATTTGCTACATTAAATACGGGAATTTTTAAGAGAGATGTGGAGTACGAGAAGGAAGAAACAGAAGAGGAAAAGAGTTTTTTGACGGAAGAGCTTTTCAATATCGATGTTATATCAAAGAATCCTAACCGCTTTGCGGTGATTACAGGTGAGTCAGTGACTTCATCAGTAGCGGATAAAATTATAAATGAAGTTTATAATAATTCTAAAAATGTATACGGAGAATATTTGCGAATTATTCTTGGTTCTCATGTGGTAGGCGAAGGTACATCTCTAAAGGCTGTAAGACAACTTCATGTGCTTAGTCCTCATTGGAACAACTCAGTTACAGACCAAGCTATAGGCAGAGGTCTTCGTACATTTTCTCACGATATGCTTTTGCCAGAGGAGAGATATATCAAGATATTTAGACATGCAACGATTTTGAAGGACAAGAAGATGCTGGATAGTGCTATAGATATGAGAATGTATAAACTTTCAGAGGATAAAGATATTTTAATCAAGAGAGTTGAAAGAGCTATGAAGGAGAGTGCAGTAGACTGTGCTCTTAATAGAAATAGAAATATAAGAACTGATATAGACCAGGACGATTCTGCCGCTTGCGATTACGAAGAATGTGATTATCAATGCGCTATGGTATCTCCAAATGTTCTCCAACAAAGAACCATAGACGATACTTATAATTTGTTTTTCGCCGATAATGAATTAGAAGAGATTATAAAAAAATTAACCGATTATTTTTCGCTTAATCAAGGAGCGGATTTGGTTAATATTCTTGAAGAGTTTAAGATGCATAGTAATATATTGATATTAAGAGCATTGAAGATAATGATAGACGATTTAAAGCCTGTTAGATCTAGGAGTGGGTTGGTGTGTTTTTTGAGAGAGAGTAATAATTATTATTATTTGACAAGAAGAATAGATTACCCTTCTAGTTTGATAAATAGTGGATACGCCAACTTGCCAGAGATTACTCCTAGTTTGAAAATAGCTGATATGATATCTACCAAGAGTGAAGATTTGATAGAGACACAAATAGACAAGATAGATACTTTAGATTTCAAGGATGATGAGGACGAGAAGGAAATAATTCGTATATTCAAGAAGGTATTTACAGATAAGGAACGAGAGATGTTTTTAGAAAATTTTTATGTAGCTAAACAACTTGGAATAAAAAATAAAATTACATTGAGAAAAGAATATCTCAACTTTTACGGCAAGTATATTGCCGATTTGGAAGATATTCTTGTGTCTTTTTACCTTAGACCTAAACTTTATTATATAGAAAAAGAAGTATTAGAAGACGTTAAATACGAGTACAAAGAGTCTGGTAAATTAACAGAAGACTTATTAAATAAACTTGTATGGAAGGAAGGAAATGAGATAGTCTCTAAACGTTTTGAGGAATACGAAGCTAAAAAGAGAGAGTATTTGAATAATAATAAATACGGTTATTATGCTATCTTTTCTGAAGACAAGACAGATGAGGAAACTCTGGGTAAATTTACTTTCAAGTTATCCAAGACACGCGAGTCTTCTTTTACTGGAAAGGGCAAGGTGGATAAGAGAATTACCAAGTCTCTTCCTGGAACAAAGTGCGGAACTGGTAAAGATTTTGGCGTTGCTGGTCTTATTACGATGAATTTGAAGTTAGTAGCAGATATGTTGAGAAATAATGAGCCACAAGAAAAGTTTCCAAATATTAAACATGCCAAGATTAAAAAGTATACCTTTGAGGATATATTCAAGGCGCAAGCTTTTACTTCACAGCCAAATGAAGTAAAAACAGAAATTATGAAGCACAAAGATAAGCAGTGGCTTCAAGATGTTTTGGCAAATATTATTTCTATAAATTTAATGTCTTGTGAAAGTATAAGCGAATGGTTTGTTAAGAATGAGTTATACATGATTGTTTGAGACTGGTACAACATGAATGCTAGTTCTATTTTCTTCCAGGTTGTTTATATTATCAAAGTTATTGTCATTTCTATAATGTTCTACTATTCTTCTAATGAGATTCATATCGTTGGTTACACGGATACCGAAAATATAAATAAAAAATTGTATAAAGAATGTGGCATTATGAATGGAGATAACAATGGCCGAGTAAGATTCTTCTTTGATAACGTACAAGTTGTAGAAGATACAAACTCCTATAGTAAGGAGAATAGAAATGATCATTAACTGTTTCAAAAAGTATATCTTTACAATATCTTTATGGTATTTTCTAATAGTATTATTGTAATACAAGCAGAGAATTAAGTTGTAGCCTAGGTCAATAGGAAAGATAATCCATTGATATACGGAATGGTTAGTTATAACAGAAATGCCGGCAACTATAAACAAGAATATCCAGAGAATATTCTGGATCATTATGATATGAGTTATCTTGGGAATATAAAAGGGCATCTTCTCAAATGATAATATATTGATAAAGAATCAATATCAATATATTATGAATAAAAAATATTTAAATTAACTGTTATTTTCGGTTAAAGATAGATAAAAGTTTAATAATTTTTTATCCTTTACAATGTCTTTTATCTTTAGTTTGGTTAGCTTCATTCTATCCTTCATTGTTGTCTTATCAACTGTGTTACTTGTGTGAGATATACACAAGATTGTTTTCAAAGCCTCTAGTTGATAAATGGGATTTTGAAAGTTGTCAAAAAAGAATCTTTCCTCTGCCTTCATAGCGTCGTCGTCGTATCTTCTACTTTCTAATTTGATATAGTCTTTATGAAAGACTACAGTTCCATTGGTACAGTGACAAGTAGAGAAAGGTCCAGAAACATATATTTCTTTTGAATCTGTAAAGTAAATGTATATCTCGCTTGAACCGCTAATTTCAACTTTATTTGCTCTCATCTTGTTAACAGCAAACTTTATCTTTTCTGGAGGATAATAATCGTCATCGTCCATAGCAACAATATATTCTCCTTTTGCTAGTTCGTTTAGCATGTTTCTTTTCTTTCCTAGTTTTATTCTTTCTTTGCTATAGACATAGACGATGTTCTCTCCAGGGTTTTTAGATTTGAATTCATCAATAAGATCTTGGTTTGAGGAATCGCTGTCGTCAATGATAACTAGTTCTCTTCTGTTTTTAGGGTAGGTTTGAGATGTGTAAATATGTAATAGGTAAGGAAGGAATTGGCGGCGATTATAAGTAGGAGTTACGCAACTTACAAATGGCAAACTCATTGTAATATATAATTATAAAAAAATCTTTAAATTAAGGAGCCATGATAATGTTTCTATTTCTAACACAGTTAGTACATCCAAAGGTATATCTCATGTCATAGGCGGGCACAGTTACGGTTATATTTTGAGAGAGGACTGGAGGTCTTATATGAACTTGTCTGGTGTCTATATAAGGAAAGGCATTATACTTGAAAGGAATTTCAGGTATCTCGACGGCTTTGAATTTTCTTTCAGGATATTCTATAGTATCTATATTTCTATCTACATTTGAACCTCTAATACTTGCGCAACTCATTTTGTATACATATCAAGATAAAAATTATCCAAAAGTGTTTTCTACAGAATATATAAAGTACAAGAAATCATCTTCGCTTTTATGGTCGTTATAGACCTCTGCTATCATTTTACTGCTATTAACAATTGAATTGTTTTTTGTATATAAAAAGATTGCTTCATTGGATTGTATTGAAATATACTTTTTTATGATATATAAAAATTGGCTCATGCTAATGTCCTTTGGAACAAGGTATTTATTTTTTTCTATTCTGGGTTGAGATTTATCAGCAGGATAAATAAGAACTGGGACTCGCGATGGGTGTCTCATGGATAAAGATTTTACTTCTTTCTGTCTTTGCTGAAGGGTGTATTTCTTCTCAAATTCGTGCGTTTCTATTTTTTGTCTAAGTGCATTCTTGGCTAAACTAAGTATTCCTGACATAGTCTTACTAAATAATAAAGATTTTAATATTTATTATTTAAAGATACCTATTAACCAATTACTCTTTAAAATGTATAGGAAAAAGGAAAACAAAACTCGTCTCGAACAACAAGAAGAAGCAGACTACAATTATGACACAAATTACGACTATGATGAACGAGCAATTGAGATTAAAGAATTCGATCTTAACGAGATGCCTCCTCAAAACGTAGAAGACAATAACGGAGTTAAGCTTGTTGTCATCGGTAAGCCCGGTTGTTTTGCGCCAGGAACAGAGATTCTTATGTTTGATGGAAGTATTAAAAAAGTAGAGGATATTGTAATTGGAGATAAGGTCATGGGAGATGACGGAGAGACTCCTAGAACTGTAGAAAAGTTATATCACGACCAAGATGAAATGTTTGAAATTTGTAATGGAAGAGGAGGAGAGTCTTATACGGTAAACAGACTTCATGATCTTGTATTGGTAGCTTCCAGAGATCATAATAACAAATATAAAAAAGGAGACATTATTGAAATTAGCGTAGAAGACTATTTGAAGCAGAATGGTGCTTGGAAACATACTTTTAAAACATTCCGATCAAGTGGTATTAAAGCTTGGTCTAGAGATGTTAAAATAGACCCTTATTTCTTGGGAGTATGGCTTGGAGATGGAACTTCAACTACATTGAATATAACAAATATTGACAAGGAGATATTGGACTATTGTGAAAATTATTCAAAAGATTTGGGATTGAATTGGAATAAACTATCAAAGAAATATTGTTATTCAATTACTTCAGAGGAAGGAACAAAAGGTAAAAATGAATTATTGAATTATTTTAACGAATACAATTTGTTAAATAATAAGCATGTACCTATGGATTATAAGCTTAATTCTCAAGAAAATAGACTCAAGTTGTTGGCAGGTTTAATTGACACGGATGGTTGGTACGATCAAAAATCAAAATACTATGAGATATCTCAAAAGAGCGAGACTTTAGCCAGAGATATTGTATTCATATCAAAGTCTTTAGGTATATCTACTACTATTAGAAAAGTGAAAAAGAGTTGTATGTATAAAGGAGAGAAGAGAGAAGGAGAATATTATAGAATTAATTTATTCGGTTCAAATATAGCATCAATTCCTTGTTTAGTAGAAAGGAAAAAGGTAAAAGATTCTCTAAGCACTTTTAAGAACAGACTTCACTCCACATTTCAAGTTATACCAAAAGGAAAAGGAGAATATTACGGCTTTGGTTTGGACGGAA
>JACCDO010553444.1_pt1 | contig 11043 bp, 11 predicted proteins | sample 7446101 | NCBI WGS metagenome assembly JACCDO01 (sample SAMN15323440, study PRJNA562643) | freshwater metagenome | isolation source: river surface water | place: USA:Blue River Watershed | collected 2017-08-16
ATTTATGAAATCTAAATCAAAGTTCATTCTTATAACAAATAGAGTATAAGTCTTTAATATATTTTTTCAATATTTATTAAATGAAATAGGTTAAATCAAACGATTAAAACTTAAAGTTTTGCTTTTCATGGTCTGAAAGCTTACGAAACTCTTCAATCTTCTTGATCGCGTCAGGAATGAACTTCATGTGATCTTCAAGCATCCATTCATCTTCTGTGTGAGCTGAAAGAATTGACTCTAGGTCTTCCCACCACTTGTTCTTAATCTCAACCTTGTCTTCTTGTTCTTGTTCAACCGGTTCAACAAGATCGGTAGTTTCGATAAAAACAATTTGGGCAAATGTGGATGATGCGCGTTCAATACCACACTTGATAACTTGGTCATTTTGCATCATGTTGTATGACCAATAGCGAGGGTCGCGTCCGGGAGATGAGTATTCTCCCATCGGAATCAAGTAACACTTTGAAAGTGTTGACTCTGGAATTCCAAGTTCTTGGTTAATTGCAAAGATTGCTTGAGCACGTTTGCTATCATCTTGCCCTGGTTCAACATGTTCACCAGCACCCGGAATAATTCGGTTAGGCGAATCCACGTTTGGTCCAGAACCACGGAGCAAAACCTTGATCTTCAAATGCTTGGGGCTTCCCCAAATAAACAACTTGTCACATGCTTTTTGTGGCATTGGGTTGTCTGTTAGGTAAACTGCATATGATGACCCATTCCAATCTGCATTACAAGACCAGCAAGTCTTTTCACTTGACTTGATAATTTCTTGTGACTCGGTAAAAGGATTGGGTGAAAACTTAATTACACCTTCCTTAACTTTGTTAACAACAAGTGAATCACCAATCCAAAGGTCCGGAAGCCAGGCCTTACTGGTAACCGTGAAATTGTTAGTTCCCCACGCACCGCCTTTCCAATGACCATTGACTTGACGTGTTTGTTGGGAATTAACAAAGTCGATAAATGTCTGACGCTCAACAGTGTCTGGTACAAGGTCAGAATCAGTAGAACTGGTAGTCAGATCAGGGCAAAATGTACCCGAACTAGCAGGAAATTTAGCACCATATACAACCTTGTTGTGTCCTTTTACTTTTGCGGCAAAGCCACAGTATGTAATCTTAATAATCGATAGTTCAAGAGTAGATGACATTACTAAATTCTATAATGATATAAATCAGTAAAAATTTCAATTTTTATTAGATTATATAAAAAGTTAAAATATTGAAAATTCTATATATAACGGTTAATTTGATTATATAATTAATGACAGAAGTTGATAATAATGAACTTTATTCTTTTTTATTTGCAGTTCGTGTATCATTTCAAGACACTTACCAAAGTGAATCAGATATTATTCGAGAACTTAAAATTTATCTATTAGAAACTGGTACGAGTGTATCAGAGTTAGATACTATATTGCATGATTTCTATAATTATTATGGGATTGATATTCCAATTGAAAAAATTCAACAGGTAGCTGTAACAAATACAAATATTTTAAATAATATGCTTGGATTTGTTTTGTCACCTGGTGATTTTGATAATTCAAATCAGCTAAATCAATTAAGTAATGATAATAATTTTGATAGTGATGATCATGATGATCACGATGATCATGATAGTGATTTTGATGACGATGATCACGAACATCATGTACATCAACAATTGCCAATTGTAAATCCATTAAATATACCAACTATTCAATTATCAAATAACAGTTCTACACATGCATCTATGATTAATATTATTAATACATTAATGAATGGCTTAAATGGAATAAATGGACATCCTACAACTAATACTAGTACAAATCAACAATCACATACAAATCCACAACTACTGATAAGTTCAGGAGTTGGTCCAATACCTGGATTTAGTTTCGATTCAATATCTGGATTAAATTTAGGACCAGTAATCAATTTTAATGGTTTTACTCCAATAAATTTAAACAATCCATTTCAAGACGTAGTAGTAACAGTTGATGACAAAGATATTGATAAATTAAAATCGAATAAATTATCTACCGATTTAGATAGTGATTGCAGTATATGTATGGGAAAAATGCTTAAAGATGAAGTTATAACAGAATTAAAATGTAATCATACATTTCATACAGATTGTATTGAACCATATTTAAAACAATATAATTATAAATGTCCTATATGTAGAGCAGAAGTTGGTAAAGCAAAATATAATTTATAATTATTGATTTATATAAATTAAATTTTTTTAGTTATTTTATCTAATTATTTAATTATTATTGTTGGACACATTGTGCACCACCAGGCCCACTAGGACCATCATCCATTTCAAAATCTGAATCCGACATGTCAGAACCCATATGCATTTTAGGTTTTCGTGACTTTCTAAATTGTTTTTGAGGAGTATTTTTGATGCTATCCAATAAATGGTTAATTTGTTCAGCTTGATCTGCTTTACAATCCATTATAATTGTTTTTGTCAAATTAGGTGTCTTATTAACTTGACTTTCATTTTGTACTTCAGCTTTATCAAATGATTGCAATAATGTTTTAAGTTGGGATTTAGTTTCAACTGGTAATGTTGAAAAGTTGGGCAAAACAATATTAAATTTTACATATAGATCACCTTTTGTATTCTTTAAATTTTTAATACCTTCACCTGAAATTTTGCGTATCATATTAAAATCTGTCTTACCAGAACAGCTGATATGAAGTTTACGACCATCTAGATGTGTTAATATTTTTTCAAATCCAAATAATGCTTGATATAGTTTTAGTTCGACCTCTACAAATAAATCATCATCATGCCGTTTAAATACTTTATTAGGTTCTTCATTAATAATAATAATCAAATCTGTTTTTGTATTTTTAAATTGGTGACCTTTACCTTCTAATGTCATTTTATATCCATTCATTAAACCTGCTTTTAGAGGTATTTGAATTGTTTTGTCTTTGGATGTATAACCTTTACCATTACAACATTCACATTTATTTGAATCATCTATAACTTTACCCTTTCCTTTACAACCATGACATTCACCAATTGATTGTTGAATCATTGAACCCATTCTAATAACTTGGACTCTTACACCTTTACCGTCACAATCTTGGCATTTTGCTTGTTTTCCATCTTTAGAGCCTTCGCCATCACATTTAGTACAATAATTTTTTTGTTTATAACTAAAATCAACTGTTTGATCATTATAAATTTGTTCAAGTGTAACATTAATTGGTTCAACAATATCTTCTGGTTGTCTGTTTTGTTGACCCATTCCGCCCATACCGCCCATTCCACCCATACCAAAGGGAAATCCACCCATACCAAAAGGAAATCCACCCATATCAAATGGATTGGATTGATTAGGATTACCTTGTGCTTCGGTTTTAAATATATCCATACCAATTTGGTCATATAAATCACGTTTTTCCTTATTCAATAAAATTTCTTTGGCTCTATTTAATTCTTGAAATTTCTTAGTTGCGTGTTCTTTATCTTTTGGATCAGGATGTTTATCTGGATGCCAAATCTTTGAAAGTTTGTTAAATGATTTTTTAAGTAGGGCTTCTGATGCATCAGGCGCTGATTCTAAAATATCATATAATGTTGTGTCTTTTACCATTAAACTATATGAATTAACGCCTCTTTAATTATTTTTTCAAATTTTTTAACCAATAAATACTTAAAGATTTAAAACATTTATTATTTAATAAATAATAATGGCAGAAGGACATAATCAACATACCAATACTAAAGTAAGTGTATTTATTGAAGGTGATAAGACTGGATTCAATTCTAAAACAGCTATTGAAAGATTCAAAACATTTGTTAAATCTAACATGGATTTTAATTTAGCAGAATTGGCAGTTAAATTTGTTAAACCAGATTATTGTTTGGAAGTAGCTGATAAGACAACCGACAGAGTTACATTTATAATTGACAAATTAGCTAAACCAGTATCAGAACAAGTTCTTGTAGAAGAACTAGCACAAGAAGTAAAACAACAAGAAACAGAACAATCCAATCCACTTGATGATAAAAAGAAACGTAAAGAATTTCTTAGAGCAAAAATTAATATGATGAAAAAAGATCGTACTAACAGTGGATATCGTATAGCAAAATCCAATGAAAATGTATCTGATGAAATTTTAAGCGAATACGTTAAACTTAAAAAGATTTCAAAAATGCCAATTCCAGAACCAACTGAAATCTTATCAAATCCTGAACAATATAAACCAATAATTTCAATGGTATTAGGAAATAATATGATGAAACAACTTGGATCAACACATCCATATGTAAAATACTTTAAACTAATTGCTGAAAAATTAGGTATGGACACAAATCAACAATTGCCAATACCAACTCAAGATTTTACAAATAAAACAAGCTTACCATCAAATTTGAACAATATAATGAATATGGCAGGACCAACATCCGAATTAAAAGGTAATGAACTTAATCATGAAGATGCATCAACAGATTCAGAAGATGAAAATTAATTTTTTAATAAAATATGTTTTATTATAATCTATTTTATTATATATGTTTAAATTATATAATAAAATTTTACTATTCGGAAAATCTTTTATTTTATCATTAAAGTGGATATATTTTTTAATTAAATTAAAATGCAATTATAATTGGATGACACAAACGAAAGAAGGTGGGTTATATTTTAAAGAAAAATTATTAAATTTAGGAATTATTGGTATTAAATTAGGTCAATATTTACATACCAAAAAAGAAATTATTTCGGAAGATGTACAAAAAATTATGGCAGAATTATTAACAAATAATACAATACATTCTAAAGAAGATACTATAAACATGATAGAATATGATCCTAATAATTTTATAGAAAATATTGAGTCAATTGAAAATAATGTATTAGGAAGTGGTTCTCTAGCTCAAGTTCATACATGTTATTTAAAAAATGATACAAATAAATATGTAATTAAAGTTGCACATCCATGTATATTTAATTTAGAATATGAAGTTGCTAGTTTGCAATACATATTAGGAAAAGTTGGATCTTTTAAAAAAATAAATATTGATTGGGAATCATTTTTTGAAAATATTATGGTTCAAACTGATTTAAATAATGAAGCTAGAAATATGCAAAAATTTTATGACATATATCAAAATTATGACCTTATTGAAATTCCAAAATTAATTCATGCAAATAAATATTTTATTATAATGTCATATTGTGAAGGAGTACCAATGAATACTTTAGATACTCTAAGTAACGAATATATTATGGCAACTAATTTAGTTGCATCATGTTTCTTACACACTGCAAAAAAATTTAATTTATGTCATGGTGATTTACATCAAGGAAATATATTAGTTAAACCATCAGGTGCTATAGCATTAATTGATTTTGGTATATGTAATAATTATGCATTAAATGAACAAAATCGCGATGTTTTATATATTTATAAAAAATTATGTTATTCTGGAGATGTTGAATTAATTGAAGAATTATTATCATTATTAATTTTAAAACCTTATACAAATCCAGAATTAGATGATATCAAAAAAATAGTAGTCAAGTTTAAATCCTATTATAAGGAAACAATGGAAGAAAAAATGAAAAAAGTTGATCCCAATAAAGATAGTATCAATTTATTGATTCTAAATTATTTAATTAATTTTTGTCATGTGTTTAATTTAAAAATTAGTGGTGAATTTATAAATATGATGTTACAATTAATATTATTGGAATCATTTGCAAATAGAGAAGGTAAACATAATGGTCAAATTACTCTTAGAACATTTTCGTACATGAAAACAGACCAGTTTTTTATGAATGAATTAGGTGATTATATTTTAGACTTTTATAAATTAGAATATGATAATGAACCATCTAAACGAGTTAGATTAAAATACCCATAAATTAAATTTGATTATTAATTATAATAAAATTGATTAATTTATTTATTACTATATAAATTAATACATTTAATGATTATTTATGATAATATACATGGATATATAAAATTATGCGATGTCGCATCATCTATTGTTGATACTCCCGTTTTTCAAAGATTACGCAATATTCATCAAACAGGTGTTCTCTATTTGGTATTTCCTACAGCAACTCACAGTAGATTTGAACATTCAATTGGTACTTATCATTTGGCAACTCAAATGATTGAAAAAATTAGTAAAAAACAACCAGAATTAAAAATTACAGATGAAATGATCCAATTAGTAGGTATTGCTGGTTTATGTCATGATTTAGGTCATTTATTATTTTCTCATTTATTTGATGATTATTTTCTAGAAGCTCTCCCAAGCTATTCCGAACTTAAACAAAAAACAAAAAATACAATTCATGAAAATCGCTCAATCTATTTGCTAAATTATCTAGTTGAAAAATACAATGTGAATCTAAATAAGGATCAATTAAAAGTTATAGGAGATTTAATTAATCCAAAAGAAGCTGAATATTCTAAATGGAAATCAAAGTATCAAATTGGTAAATGGATTTTTCAAATTATTTCTAATCCACTAAATTCAATCGATGTTGATAAATTTGATTATTTAATTAGAGATACACAAGCGGTTGGTCTTAAATTAAGTTTTAATTATTCTCGAATTATTGAAGATGCTAAAGTAATTGATAATAAAATATGCTATTCATTACAATGTAGTGAAGATATTTATCATATGTTTTTCATTAGATATAGATTACATCGTCAAATATATAATCATAAAGCAGTAAAAGCTATTGAAATTTTAATTATTAAATTATTATTTGAAATTGAAAAAGAAATTAAAATATCAGAATATATTTTAGATCCAGAAAAAATGATTCAACTAGTAGATTATTTCATTTGGGTACAGAATTCAAATGAATCAATTAAAAAGATAGTTGATGATATTAATCAAAGAAAACTACCAAAATTAGTATATCAAGATGCATCGATAAATACATGTGAATTTGATGAAGAAAAACTAAAATCAAAATTTAATCCAAACACATATCAAATAATAAGATTTAAAGTTGGATATGTTGGTGGAAAATCATCAAATCCATTAAATAAAATTACATTTTACAATTTAAAAAATGGAAATATTATTTCAGAAAATAAAGTTAGAAGTTTTTCTCTACTTATTAATCAAAAATATCAAGAATACTTTATTCGAGTTTATTGTACTGATTTATCATTAGTAGATCATTATTATGACTATTTTGATAATAAAAAAGATGGTAAATCATCAGACTCTGATTCAAATGATTTAGTATTTGAACCAACACCAAATATGGAATTAGTTTTAGACCCAATTGAACAAACTGACCAAAACCCAAACCAAATAGTTTAATAATAAACTAATAAATTTACTAACACATGAAAAATTACTCCAGTAATAAAAAATGCTAAATCAATACCATATGGTTTTAATTTATCTTTATTCATTCTATTTATTGATAAATTAAAAATAATTGTTCCCATTACCCATGTAATGAATCCAATTAATGATGATTCAAATATTAAAATCCACATTGAATTAATTTAGAAATTTATATTAGATTTAGTGTAATGCGTTTTTTTTATTATTATAAAACTCAACTAATGTCTTATTAAATGCTTCACATATATCATTTTCATCATTAAATACTTCAACATCTTTTAAATTATAAATATTTTGTAAATCTTTATCAATAAGACATTTTAAATTATATCCAATACAATAACTAATAGTTGATGTTAGTTTTTGAACATAATATTTTGGATGTGTCTTTTTTGTAATTAATGGTAATATACAATATGCATTTAAAAATTCTTTATGATAATCAATAAAATTCAAATTATTTTTAACAACTAATTTATTTGAATATTTTTTTAATTGATGGGGTAAATTACCTCTACCTGCAAGTTTTATTATAAAATCATATTCATAATTTTTTTCTAATATTTTTTCCAATAATTTATAATATCTATTTGCAACTTTTAGTCCTCCTTGTATAATGTAAATTGGTGTATCTGATGACTTTTTATTAGTAATTTCATTAAAAGGTAATTTGTCAGCATATATATATTTATTACCAATTGGTGTTAAATAATAGACATTTGATAATTTTTGTAGTCTATCAGAAACGTGGTGAGAAATATAAAAATATCTTTTAGAGTTTTTAAATATTTTTTTATAATCTTTTTCATAATCATAGGTTGTTGCTGAAATATGATAATCAAATGTTTTAGGAATACCAAATATTATTTTTGGATATTTTGATTTAATATATGTTTCAAATGATTTATTTTCATTAATAACCAAATATATGGTTACATTTTGATCTTGATTTGAAATATAAGGTATTATTTTATTATAATCAAGAATTAGTGATTCTAAGATTTCATAATGGTAATTGTATAAATTTTCTATTAATATAATCATTATATTATAACTTATATATTTTAATCTAAATATTATTAATGAATTGGGAAAATTGCGTGGTTAAAATTAATGTAAAATTATCAGAAATTGACTTTAATCATCCACTAAATGTATTTAATACAATTACAGCAACTGGTACTGGATTTTTTATTTCTAAAAAACAGGTATTAACATGTTATCATGTTGTTAAAAATGCAATTAATATAGATATATTATACAAACAAACAAATAATATTTCTGGTACAATTAAATATATATTTCCTGAAGATGATTTAGCAATTATTGAGATAGATAAAGATTTTGATGATATTAAAATATTAGATTTTAAAGTTATTAATACCCGTCAAATAGGTGATGTATTTACAGTCGGTTTTCCTTTATCTAGTACTAATATTAAAATAACAAAAGGTATTATTTCAGGGTATCAAGAATCACTTATTCAAACTGATGCTACATTAAATTCAGGTAATTCAGGTGGTCCATTAGTTATACAAGAAGGAGTTGATTATAAAGTTATTGGAGTTAATGTTTCAAAAATGACAGGAGATGCTGAAAAAACTGGTTTTGTTGTTCCGATATATAGATTTATCATAAATCAATCCATGTTAGAATCAAATATTGTAGTTAATAAACCTGTTTTATATTTGGATTATCAAAATATAATACAAGATGAATTAAGACAAAAATTATTTGAAGGTGTATCAAATGGAGAAAAATATATCAAAGAACAAATTGGAATTCGTATTAGCATGTTAAATAAAAAATATTATTTGAATAAACATCTTAAAGTTAATGATGTTATTCTTAGTATAAATTGTAATACAATAGATTATAATGGATATATTAAATGGGATTTTTATCCAGAAAAAATTCCATTTGATGATCTTGGATTGTGGTTTATTCAAAATGATGTATTAAGATTTGAAGTATTAGATACAACCACGAAAGAAATTAGATTTGAAAATATTAAATTAGAATTAATTGGAGTTAATTTATTAGAAGTATATTTATTACCAAATTATCCAAAATATTGGTTTGAGAATAATGGTTTAATTTTATCTGTAGTATCAAAACAACATATTGAATCAATTAAAGATTTAAATTTATCATTGAGTCAAATAGTTAAAATATTAAATAGAAAATTATATCAAGCAGATTTATTTACAGTTTATTTAGCAGATTTAGATTTTTCCAAAATAAAAAAGTTTTTTAAATTTCCAATTGGTGAAATAATTATTGAAATCAATGATAAAACATTTAATAATTATGAAGAATTTGCTATGTTAATGAAAGAACCAACAAGAAAAATTAAAACATCAGAAAACCAAATATATTATTTAGCATGAATTTAATTCAAAAAATTGATATAATATTATTTAAAAAATATATATCTTATACTATAATGCCAAAGAAAGCTAATAAGAAAGTTTCTAAAAAAGAAGATTCTGATAACGAATATGACATAGAAGATGATATGGATATCGAAGATGTTGAAGAAGTAGATGTTGAAGAATTTGATGAAGATGAAGAAGAATCTGATGAAGAAAAAGATGATTTAGTAATTGAACCAGAAACTGATGCTGGGGGTTGTGCTATTGAAGATGCTATTGAAGACGATGAAGAATATTTTGATAACAATGAAGAAACAGAATTACCAAGTGAACATAGTTCTGAATATGTTAGTAAAGAAAATAGAATTAGTTCTAATAGATTAACCAAATATGAAATGGTTAGAATATTAGGTGAAAGAACCAAACAATTAACAATGGGTGGAAAACCATTAATTAAAAATTATAAAACATTATCATATGATAAAATTGCTGAAGAAGAATTTAAAAGAAATATGATTCCATTCAAAATTAAACGTCCATTACCCAATGGCAAGTTTGAAATTTGGACATTAGATGAACTTGAAAAAGAACATTTACTTAGCCAACTTGAATAAATATTAAATTAAATTATTTTTTTATTTTACCAAGAATAAAAACATATAGCGCAAATATAATTTAATTTATACGAATTCTTTTCTCTATAAAATACTGCATCTTTAATACTTGTATTTTTATGCGTGATGCAACTGGGATTTTTACATGTATAATCGTGAGTATGTGGAAGCAATGGATCTTTTGTAACTAATTCATTCTCTTCCAAACTTTTAATTTTTTCAACCTTATCTTCCATATTAATTTGGTATAATAATGTTGTTTCACCAATTTGTTTTGTAAAATTACAATTTTCACATTTAAATTCGGCACCAGAACTTACGATTTCTTCAAAAAGTTGATTCATTTTAATCTTGTCTTCATCCTTTAATTTTTGATATTTTTTATTTTTTGCCATTTCTTCTTTTGAAAATTCAGCTTTATATTTAGTTAAATCTTCGTTGTCTTCTAATTTTTTAAAAGCATCGACAAGTTTTTTAATAACTATTCTTGTATCTTCATCTTTTGATACTTTTGATGATTTTGAAATGTCAAATAAGTATGAACAATTTGGGCAGAAATACATTTATTAATATATAATAATTCAGATTTTATATCTTTTATTTTCATTTTTTTTATTTGATTTAAATAAAATTTTATTTAAACCAATAATTTATTTTATTTATAATGAATCTTATAAATAAAATAATACGATTTTTAAAACTATTTG
>JACCDO010251189.1_pt1 | contig 11042 bp, 6 predicted proteins | sample 7446101 | NCBI WGS metagenome assembly JACCDO01 (sample SAMN15323440, study PRJNA562643) | freshwater metagenome | isolation source: river surface water | place: USA:Blue River Watershed | collected 2017-08-16
AACAGTACCGCGTAATAAAATAAGTGATGTTATGGTTAATGAACTTAGAAGATTACAAAAAATCGAGAATTTAGATCTAGGATTTGTTGGAGGATCAGATCTTTCTAAACAGATTGAACAAATTGGAGAAGAAAATATGAATATTTTTATATGGAAATTCTCGGAAAATGGATTATACTCATTTTATAAAGATGAAGTTATTCATAAAAAAAGTATTATTGACTATTTAGGTGAATATAAATATCAAAGATTAATAAATGTAATTTTAGAAATATTCTCTGAAATAATGATACCTGTAAAAAGAGGAAATTTTATAGAATTGCGAAATGGATTAATTAATATTTCTCCTATTGGACGTAGTTGCTCACAAGAAGAGCGCGAATTATTTTATAAACATGATTTAAAAAATAATATTCGTCAAAAAATTATTGATAAAATAATCGCATTATATGAATGGTCCGATGAATTAACTTTTTCAATAGGAGGACAAATAAGTGTTGATATTTTTCCAAAAGGATGGGATAAAACATATTGTCTTCAATTTGTAGAAGATAAATATGATGATATATATTTTTTCGGAGACAAGACAATGAAAGGCGGAAATGATTATGAAATATATAATGATGAGCGTGTTATTGGAAATAGTGTAGTTACTTATAATGATACTATTCATTTATTAAAAGAATTATTCTAATAACCTATTTTTTCAATATTATTCATAGTATGTGCTATTTTTAAGGCATCTTCTTTATTTTTATTAAAAATGTCAATAAGTATATCATTTACATTTTTTTGCAAGTTATTATCATTCACATAATTATCATATTTTGTATTACTTATATTTTTCTCTTTTTCAATACTCTCCAAAAAATGTTTTTCTATATTTAAATTTTTATTAGAATCTTTGCATAAATATTCATCATATAATTTTTGTAAATGCTCATATATTTTTTTCATTGAATTATTTAAAATTTCATTAATTGTTAATTTAACATACATATCAGAATTATTTTTATAAACTAATCCTGATTCACTCTCTTTATCTAAAATTACATTTAAATTATCATGATTTTTTAAAACTTCTGCTAAAAAATCAGTATATTTTGTTTTTGAAAGTAATAAAAGTAATTTTAAATAATTATCAAAATGTTCTATATTCCATTCATCATCAAATCCTTTTAATTGAATCTGTTTATTATCTATAATAATATAATTATTCACCTGTTTATCAATATTAATTTGCTTATCAACATTTATTTGTTTATCAACATTTATCTGTTTATCAATATTAACTTGTTTTTCAATATTCTGAATAACATTATTTTCTTTTTTTAAATTATCATCTTCATTATTTTCAATTACAATATTTTTATTTTTACAATATTTATCTTTATGTCTGTTTAAATTATCACTTCTTGTAAACATCTTGTTGCAATAAATACATTCTAAAGTATTTTTCTCTTCATGATTTATAGGGTTTAATGATAATTTTACAATTTCTTCTTCATTAAATTTATAAGAGTCTAAATCTTTTGAACATTTTTTTAATCTATTTAAATGTCTTTTCATAGCAGATTTTACATTTGTTTGATATTTACATCTTTTACACTCATAATATGTCATGATTATATATATATATTTATTTTTTTTCTTTAATACATATTTTTTTTATAAAATTGTGAGGAATAATATGTATTTTGAGGGTATTTTCGAGTAATTTTATTATTAATAAATTATTGTATTTAATAATTATATAAAGCTATTTATTCCAATAAACATTCATATAATTCCTTTTAATAATAATATAAAAAGTAATAATATTTTCTAAATTTGTGAGGAATAAAAGTACATATTATATTTATTATATAATATAATTAAGCTTTTTTGAAAGTAATTATTGTTATATATTGTAAAAAAATAGTGAGGTGAAAGAATTTAATGATTAAAAATTTAATAGAACAATTTCATGTGGAGATCAATACATTGATAATTATTTTTATATTAATTATTAAAATTATTAATTAAAATACAATATAAAATATTAGTTTATATTTTTATATCTAAAATAATTCTAGGTAATGTTTTTTTTACATCTTTTTCATATATTTATTTTTAAAATTAAAAAAAAAAAAAATCAAAATCGCAAATTCGAAATTGCAATACTCAAACTGTGTTAAAAAAACGTTTACCTCGAGGTTAAATCGATGTCCTCCATTTCCTCACAACTTTTTATTGATATGATATTATTTAAAGTTATAAAAAAATAAAAAGTGTCATTGATGCATTGGTCACCACATTTCCTCACAAAATTTGAAAAATCGAAAATTTTGTCCTCCATCTCCTCACAACTTTTTACAATGAGTATCAATAAACAGTATGTTTTAGAAAAAGGTGTTTCAATGAGCGAACATCAAAAGTCGATGTCCTCCATTTCCTCACAAATTTTGTATTTTTCTATTTTATTGTAGATTTTTTATTGTATTAAAAATTTTGTAATTTATAAATTATTGATATTATTATTGTATATTGTAAAATCAGTGCACGTCTCCTGTATTTTTTTTCTGAGGTGAAAAATGAGTAAACCTCACATTTTGAGTAAAATTAAGACTTTAAAAATTCTGCAAATTTACTGTATTTTATTACTTGTATATAAAAATATTTTTGATTTTTAAATAACGAATTTTTCTGTTGGCTGAAAATGCATGACACGTGCACTGATTTTGCTGAATTTTTGGAACTTTTTTTGTATAGTATTTTATTTTTCTTGTTAAATTTTATTTGTTCTATTTTTAATTTTTTATTTTTAAAGTACAAGATTTATCATTTGGCTGAAAATGCATGACACGTACACTGATTTTGCTGAATTTTTGTTTTTTTAGAAATTTATATTTTTATTTTCTCCGTTAATTTTTATTTGATAATTTTTTTAAAACTTATTTTTAAAGTACAAGTTTTACTATTTGGCTGAAAATACATGACACGTGCACTGATTTTGCTGAATTTTATTATTTTAAAAATGTGATTTTTATAACTTTGTGCTTTTTTTATTGATAAAAATATATCAATATATTTTATAAATATTTTTATTATATTTACAATATTTTATGTATAATAATAAAATACCTGACACGTGCACTGATTTTTAATTCACATTTTGCCTTAAAATAATAAAAAAAAATATTTTTTTTACTTGTTAAAAATCGCTTTTTATAAAAATACTAAATGGAGTTTTCTATTGGCTGAAAATACCTGACACGTGCACTGATTTTGCTGAATTTTTCTTAAAAATCTATTTTTAGCAGTTATAAGTCATTTTTAATCTCAAAAAAATATTTTTTTCTGTATTTTTTTATAAAAATAAATTTATTAATAATACTTTTTTTATTAAAATGCTTAAAAAAAGACGTGCATATATTTTTAGATTCAAAAATCAAAATGTGGAAGTACAATGTTATTGTTATTTAGAAAATAAATATTATAATAATATTGTGATTTAATACATTAAATAAAATAAAAATAAATATATAAAAATCAAATTCTAGGGAATCGCGTTTTAGGCCAATTTATAGCAATTTTAACTTTTTTAGTCTTAGACCCCTTTTCAAAAAAAAGTTATAGCAACTCGATCATTTTTGAAAGAGGCCAAAAATGGCTTACCTAGAAATAATGAGTGAGGAGAAAAATAAACATTTTAATTATTGTATAATTAATGTTTATAATTACTAATATTATTAATAGTATTACAATAAATATTGTATTACCACATTTTTATTTTTATGAAATTTTTATTGTACTTAATTTTAAATAATATTTTTGTAAATACAATGTTTTAATGCAAAATATTAAAAATCCCAAACTTATTGATATTTTCCAAAAAGTTATAACAGCAAATTTTCACACTTTTTTACTCACAAAAATCTAAAAAAATGTAAAAAGTAATATTTTCACCTCACAAAATGAATAATAAAAGAATTTTTGTGAGGTGAAATTTTAATAATAATAATTTATTATTATTAAATAATTTAATAGTCAATTTTAATGAATCTTTTTTTCAAGTTCAATAATTTGTTTTTTCATCTTTTGATTATAGTCTAATAAAAGAGGTATCATTTCTAAATATTTAACAGATAAATATCCATCTTTATCACGTTTTATTAATTCTGGATAATGCTTTTCAATATCTTGTGCAATAAAGCCAATATGACTTTCATCTTCTCCATTATATTCAAATGAGGCTAAATTAATATTATCAAGATAATCTGAAGAAATTGAGTTATATAAAATGTTTTTCTTCTTTCTCATATCAGATATAACTGTAACATCTTTTGTCTCAATTTCATCTGATATTATTTTTATAAAGTTTGCACTTTCAGAATTTATATTATCAGTTAGTATAGAATTACTTATTAATTCTTTTGATCTTGCCAATATAGAATCAAGATTTGTTGTACGAATATTATTACTTTTTAAATTATTATTTTTAATCATTTCAACATTTAAATTAGTTGATTTAATATTATTAGAATTTAAATTTCTTGATCGAATATTGTCAGAATCAAAATATTTAGATCTAATATTATTTGAATCTAATTGGTTTGATATAATATTATCAGAATTTACATTTTTTGATTTAATATTTTTTGATAATATATTATTAATATTACCACTATTAGAATTTATATTTTTTGTATTTATTTCATCTGATTGAATATTATTACTTGTTATTTTTTTATTTATCAAAGTATCATTATATATTTTTTTTAAATTAGCTTCATTTGCACTAATTTCTTCTGATTCTATATTATTACTTTTTATATTTTTATTTAATAAAGTATCATTGTATAAATTATGTAAAACAGCGTTATTTGCATCAATTTGATTAGTATAAATATTATTAGTATTAATTTTTTTATTTATTAAGTGATCATTATATATTTTTTGGGATATTATATTATTTGCATGTAAAGTGTCAAATACATTATCTTTATGTTTTTTTTTTCTAAACTTATTTTTAATATTTTGATAAAATATACAAATTAATGACTCTATTTTATCTTTCTTATTTTTATATTCTGTTTTATTTTTATTATCTGTTTTATTTTTTTTATATTTTTCCTTTATATTATCATAATTTTTAATACATATTTTTTTAATATTTAAACAATAATTAAAAAATATTTTAGATATTATATCAATATTTTTATTATTATTTTTATTTTTATTAACAGATATTATATAAATTATTGTTATTAAAATAACTCTAAGATAATTTATCATATCATATAATATTAAATAATATTATATTTTTTATAAATTTAAATAATAATGTTTCATTTAACAAAGTATTTTATTTTGTTAAATTTTTTATTTTCAACTAAAAGATTATAAAGACTAATTTAGCATAATATATATTATAAATCATGGTAAAAATTATTGCTGAAATAGGTATTAATCATAATGGGGATATTGAATTATGTAAAAAAATGATGTTTCTTGCAAAATATGCAGGTGTTGATTATGTAAAGATTCAAAAACGAACTCCTGAACTTTGTGTTCCAGAAGATCAGAAAAATAAACCCAAAGATACTCCTTGGGGAGTAATGAGTTATTTAGAATATAAAGAACGCATCGAGTTTAATGAAGAACAAATTATAGAATTATTTGAATATGCAAAAAGTATTGATGTTGAGTTTTTTGCATCTGTTTGGGATATTCCATCTGTAGATTTGATGTGTAAATATACAAATATTGGCAAAATTCCTAGTGCACTTATAACAGATTTAGAATTATGTGCTTATGCACGAGAAAAATTTTCATTATTTATGATTAGTACAGGTATGAGTACTGAAGAAGAGATTGAAGCATGTATCAGTATATGTAATCCAGATGTTATTATGCATACAAATAGTTGTTATCCAGCACCTTATGAAGAGCTAAATTTAAATTATCTAGTATGGCTAAAAAATAAGTATCCTACTAAAAGTATTGGATATTCTGGTCATGAATATGGTATTTCAACATCTATGGCAGTTATTCCATTAATATTGGATGGATATATTGAAAGACATATTACTATTTCTCATCAGGAATGGGGATCTGATCAATCTTCATCAATTGAAATAGTACCTGGACTTTTTAAATTAGTTAAGGCGACAAGAGATATTGAAAAAGCATTTAAATATCCAATTGGACCGCGTATTTTGTTTGCTAATGAATTAAAAAAAAAAGAGACATTACGTCCTAAATAAATAACAATTCTTCTTTTTTATAAAAAAATGACAGAGAAATTATAATTAATTATAATTTCTTTAATTATAATATTAAAAGCAAAAAGTAAAGAAATAATTTGTTTGTAAAAACAATAAAAAAGAAAGCATTTTTAAAAGAAAAGATAAAAATCAAAATCATGAACGTAGTGCATTGGTTTATTTTGTTAATACCATTTGTAAGTAGTGTTTCAACTACATTGACTCAAACAATTCATACTCCAAAGAGTATTGTAAATAAATTTCCAGGTTCTCCTCGTACTTTAAATGAAGGTAATAGTGCTAATAATAATATTATTACTAATATTCCATCAGCACCAGTAATAGCTGTTGCTACTGTTGGAATAGCTTCTGGATTGAGTGAATATTCTACTTCTGGTGATACTTCATCAGCATTAAATGCTATTGCAAAAGGTGTCACTTCTAGTACAGCTTTTTATGCTTGTCAAGGAGGAACATCTAATGCAGTATCTCTAGTTTATCCTGTAGCTGCAATTCCAGCTGGATATGTTGCTGGAATGGTATGTGCATATGGAAGTAATTATTTATATGATTCAATATTTGGTATTTCATCTTCTTCATCATCAAATGATGATAAATTGTTATTTTCTGAGACTGAATTAAATTTTATTATGGAAGCATTATCAGATGATAATGACAAAAAATCTGTAAAATTTAATGATATAGAATATATAGATTATACATATCATCAAACTGATTACGATAGATCTTCAATAAGAGTTGAAAATAATTATGATGATAATATTGATGATATAATTAATAATGATTCTATTACATCTGAAAATACAGAAAATAATGAAAGTAATAATTTTAAAATTCGTGAATACAGAAACAAGTTAAGATATATTAGTTCTTCTAAGAGAAAAATATCTCAAGAGTATAAGTATAATTTTAATACTTATTCTGAATTTATTGAAATTAATAAAAAAAATCCAAATTCTGTTCATCCCGATATTGTAAAAAAGTATTATACAAAAATTTTAAATCTTAAGGATGAATATAATAGGTTAAAAAAAATTTCAAATGAATTAGTTAGTTTAATTATTCATGAAACTGAATTAGAAAAAGAATTTGAAAAATTAAATCTTTCAGAAAATACTGTTTTGCAACAGTAATTTTTTCTGGGTATTTTTATTTATATAAATTAAAAAAAAATAAAAAATAAAAATTATAAATATACTTTATGCTTTTATCAATCCTGTATAATAGATCCACAAGAATATTCCTACAAAACATTTTGCTATACAATCTAATACATTCATAATAATATTTTTATTAACTTGATTAAACATATATACAATACCATACATTGACCAAACTACTATATATATTCCAAATAAGATATAGTTTGTATAATCATATTTTGGTTTTATAAAGTTTATAAAAATCATATAGAACATTCCAAAAAATGCAATAAATCCTACGATAAGTCCTTGTAAGCGTGAAATAATATTTACTTCTCCAAGATAACCCGAAATAAGCATAATATAATTTAATGCTATTATTATTAAAATTGTAATAAGTTTAACAGCTATTTTAGAATTATAACCTAAAACAACACTTAAAGCAATTAACATTAAAGGTGTTGTAATTGCCCAATCAATGTATCTTATTCTTGTTAAATCATCCCAGTCAATAGATTTGTTATTTTTTTCTAACTCATTCATTTTACCAACAAATATTGAATAAAAATAGCTTGCAATTAATGAAATACATGTTTCTAAATTAAAAATATGACGAATTATTGGAATATTTGTTCTTATTGCCTCAATGAATGTAATTGTAGCAGTTGTTAATAATAATATATATGTTATTGTAAATGACATTTTAATATAAATAAACTTGTTTTTAGTAATTATTCTTTTTTTTATTTCTTCTTCTTCTTCATTATCTTTTTTCTTATCAATATTCATATATTATAATTAATATTTATTTTTATTTTATTTTGTTTTTTATTTTTATTTAAAAATTTCTAAATCACATATCCAGTTAGTAATTGGATCTCTTACAAATTTATGATTACCATCTTTTAAAGTTAATATTGAATCATGAAGATCCATATTTGAAAGAATAGTTAATATCTTTGTTCCCCAAAATGTACTACATAAAATAGAAGAGTCTTTATCATTTGAATCAATATATCCATGACCAAATGTTGAACAAGCAATATTATTTAAAATAATATTATCAATGCGACATTTATTACCATCTTCATCTATGCTATATGATGAAACTGAATAAATATAATCACAATCACCATGATAACTTTCTATATTAGGAGCATCTTTTAAATATTTCCATTTATTATATAAATAAATAGGATGATTTCCTGTTCCAATAAGTGAACCATATTTAAAAAGTTTAATATCAGGATGATATTCAGTTTTAATAATATAATCAACAATAGATATTTTACCATCTTTGTCTATATATTTATTTCCAACTACTAACTCTTCTAGTGGTATTATATTACCATCAACAAGCTTTATTAAAGATGATCCATGAAAACATGGTGCATCTCTATTAGTACAATTTGATATTTCAAAACGTGTATTAGAAACAAATTGAATATTTGTAAACAAAGTGTTAAACTCTTCAACAAGTATTTTTGCTTTAGTACCGCTAAAATGTTTAATAGAATCATCTTTAAAATTTATTGTTATTTCATCTTTTAAAGATTGAATAAATGACATTAAATAGAACTTACCCCAACTATTATAGAAGAGTAATGCTTTTTCAATTTGTCCTTTATTTTCACTAGGATGTTTTATATCATCTAACATAGATTTTATGTATCCAGAATAAACATCTGGAATCATTTGATCATATAACATTGAATATTCAGTATATAAATTATTAAGATCAGAAATATTTTTTGATCTAATAATTTCTATTAAAGAATATCGAAGTTTATGATAAATAATTTTATTAGAATCATCTAAGTTAACAACAGGATTTTCAATAATAATCTCTTTATTAGATTGACTTATTAAATCAAAATAAGTAACTTTCATAAAATCAATATTAGCTCTTTTATCAATTGGAATTAAAAAATTTCTTTCTTGTCCAATTTGGATATCACCTGCTTCAATATAATTTGAATCAGATTCATTACCTTGAATAGTATAAGATATAACAATATTTTTATACATATTTGTAAAGATATTTGCAATATAGTTATTGAAAATTGTTCCAAGCATATTTTGATCAGAAATAAATCCAAAAACTCCTTTACCTTTTTGATAAATTAGTGTCATAATATCTTGGTTTAGGTTATTTCCAAAACCAAAAAGATCAACTACACAATTTTTTAGGCGATTATCATTAAAATAATGGTTCATAATTAAATGATAATTTTCAATATTGCTATCATCTGGTTCACCATCAGTAAATATTAAAATACGTGTATTACCGGTTAATGAAGTTTTTTCACAATAATCGAATACTATATGAATAGCATCTTTTAAATTTGTCGAACCCATTGTACGAATAGTTTCAATTAATTTTAAATATTTACTTTTATTTTCAGGTGTCATACTTTCAAAATCAGTAATTTTTTTTACTGTTGAATCAAATATATAAATACAAATTTTTATATTTGGTCCCGAAGCATTAATAATCACCTTAATAGCATGTAAAACAAGATCAAGTCTTATACCAGACATTGATCCGGAAATATCAATAAGAAATATTAAATTTATTTCAATAGATTTATCATCTATGTAATTATTTTCAACACTTAAAGAAATTAATGAATAATTATCATCTTTTCTAATAATTGTTATTTTTGGTAAATTTCCTGTATCAAATTCAGACATCTTTTTTTATTCAAAATGTATAGTTATTACAATAAAAAATAAATAGATTTATAATAATTTATTAATCATTTTTTTTATAAAAATTGATTAATAAATTATTATAAATCTATTTATTTTTTATTAATATTATTAAAAATATTATTATGATAAAATGTCAGAATTAAATGTAATTTTAACTCATGATGAAGGAAATAATCAATATTTTCTAAAATATATTTCTATTGATGATTATGATAAATGTGCAATTATTATTTTAGAATTAACACATAATATTAATTTTATACCAATACCTGGTATAAAATTATTTGTAAATGATGTAACATATAATACAAAATGGATATATCAAATTATTGATATTTATTCAATTATAGGCCATATAATATTTTGTAAAATAAAATTTATTATTTCAAATAATGGGTTAGAACAGAAATTATATGCGAGTTTAAGTAATTCTAATAATAATTTTCCATCATGGAATATTTCAAAAAATTTATTAATTGATACTATTTATGATTATGATATGTGCAAACTAATTTTAAATAATAATAATTTTATTTATGTTATTTTAAAAAAAGATGTTTTTAGTAATAATTATATTATTCGTATTCCATCAAAAAATGAATTCGAAATATTTGCAAATAAAAATATATTTATGAATATTACTATATTAGAAACAGATTTTTTATTTACCGAAATGGGTAATAACATGTATAATAAATGGTTAAATTTTATGAATTTACCTTCAAAAAATTTAGAGTTAGAAAGAGAATTATCAATTAATAATAATGACGTATCTAACGATGTATCTAATGATGTATCTAACGATGTATCTAACGATGTATCTAACGATGTATCTAACGATGTATCTAACGATGTATCTAACGATGTATCTAATGATGTATATAATGATGTATCTAACGATGTATCTAACGATGTA
>JACCDO010853748.1_pt1 | contig 11042 bp, 4 predicted proteins | sample 7446101 | NCBI WGS metagenome assembly JACCDO01 (sample SAMN15323440, study PRJNA562643) | freshwater metagenome | isolation source: river surface water | place: USA:Blue River Watershed | collected 2017-08-16
AGGAAATTAAGTGTAGTAAGGATAAAGCCAGAAGGGTTTTTTGATATGAAGATTGCGATTGTTATGCGACGTTTTAGCGGTTGAGCGTTAACATCGCATAATGATCACAATTGATTTCAGCAGTTCATCTACGATGAACAATAATGCATCTTTAGTATTAGCTATCCTTATCGCTCTAAGTCGAGCACTAGCACTCGCTATCGCTCGACCTACTAAAGTTTTAGCTAAGAGAGAAAGAAATAGCTTTGCTATTTTGATTAGTAGCCTTCGGCAGATCGGAATAGTATCGTAATACCCCTAATTTAGTCGCACGCCCATTTTTCGAAGGATGTAGTCACTGGATCACGAGAAACCGCGATCTTTACTTTTTTAGCTTCTTTTTCAGAAGGAGCTTTAATTGTCATATCAAAGATAGAGGCAATTTAAAAAAAAAAAGAAAATAATTACTTGGATGATTGTTAATTGTTTCGCATGCGAAACAATTAAAAAAAAACCGATCCAAATATAACCAATAATTAGCAAACGCTTTTTGGTTTATAACGCTAGTGAGTTAACACTACGTGCAGAAGCAATAGTTTTTAAGACTTTTTTTAATACAAAACACGGGCACCTCGATGATTATTAAGCGAATGCAGCGAAAAAAAAAAAATAGTATTAATATTATTATACACAAAAGCAAAAAAAAGTGTAAAGTATATAAGATCATTTTATTATGAAATAAAGATCATAACAAGAATATCTTGTGTCCTTCGGGCATAAGATCGTTCATGGATGGGCGAATGCGATGCGTTATTAATGCTATCAAGCATTAATAACGCATCGCACATGTAGTATCTGAAGATCCTAGCACTCATGTCGTAACTGAAGATCCTAGCGCTAGCGCGCTAGTATTCGCTAGCGCTCATGTAATATCTAAAGATGCTAATATTTAGATATTACATGAGCATCTTTAAAAGATGCGAAATCGCAACTGTTTATCTTTGATAAACAGTTGGATTGAGTATCTTTATTTAATAAAGATACGAAATCGCAATTATCAATTTTCAATTGATAATTGGATTCCAATCGTTTATCTTCGATAAACGATAGCGAATCGCTACTATTTAGAATTAATGCTTCTCAGCGTTAATTCTAAATAGTAGGATTCCTATTATCAATCGAAGTATCAATCGAAGATTGATAATAGTGAACGCAATAATTTAGAATTAATGCTTCTCAGCATTAATTATAAATTATTGGATTGAGTATCTTTATTTAATAAAGATACGAAATCGCAATTATCAATTTTCAATTGATAATTGGATTCCAATCGTTTATCGAAGATAAACGATTGCGAATCGCTACTATCAATCTTCGATTGATAGTTGGATTCTACACGAATATATTTATTTATATTTATTGGTTAGTAAGTTTAGTGATATATCACCCTGGCACTAAGTGAAGGTTTCCATTCAGTCACCCGAATAGTTGGTTCACTTCTTTGCATTTTCACAGCCAAGTTCGGGATGGGTTGGCGTGGTTCCTACAAAGCCTAGAGCACCAGAGTTTCTGCGAAGCTCAGCTTCGGTAAAATTTAATTTTAAGGTCAAAGTCAATCGGCCTTTAGTATATCTCGGCTTTGCTATTACTAGCTTTACACCTGATACCTATCAAACGAGTGGTCTTCTCGCGGCCTAATGGAGAGTACTCATCTTGGTGTTAATTTCGAACTTAGATGCTTTCAGTTCTTCTTCTTGCCGGACGTAGCTACCCAGCGTTTACCACTGGAGTGATAACTGGTACACCATTGGTCCGTCCACTACCGGTCCTCTCGTACTAGGAGCAGGTCACCTCAATACTCTAGCGCCATCACAGGATATGGACCAAACTGTCTCACGCATGCGAGTTAAGAGTAAACTCTTAAACTCGACTCTTTAAAAGAGTAAGTCCTTTACTTTCGTAAAGGCATGGACTATGTCTTCATCCTATAGATTTATCTATAGGAGTCGGCGTATTATACTTTCCCACGATCAGGATAGTATCCTATAACCACTTTTTTAATTGGTTATAAAGTCTCTACGGGGACTATTATTTGTCTTGACTTAAGCCTTCTAACAAGTCGCGTACAGTTTTAGCTGTATTTGTTCGCGTTTTACTATCGTTTGCATCCGCTACTAGATCTACGAAAGTACAAACTTCTAAGAATTTCTCTTGTGAATCTTTTGTTGAAGGAAGTTGTTCAATAATTCGAATAACGTAATTAGCTTGTTTCTTTTTAAGTCTTAAATATGGCTGAAGGTTTTTTAATAGCTCTAAAACTTTCGACTGTTCAGTTAAAATATAATCAGAAACACCTTCAGTGTTTTCAGTATCTGCGACGCCACTCTTAGAGCCACGGTCGCGGACATTACCACTACCTATTTCATCTTTTAACCGATCTAAAAACCATCTACGTTTTGTAGCTTGAGTTACTTGAACTGTTACTTGAATCTGATGTTTATATTTAAAGCTATCATTTTTTTTTATTTGTGCATAGATACTACCATCAGCATCTATAAAACCAGCTAGGTAAGCATATTTAGAATTGTCATTGTTTATTAAAGTCATAGTTTTATTTCGATTTTATTTTTTTTTTTTACTTCTTTTTATTGAACCAACAAATAAAGGTCTTCCCTCGGCGTTGCCATCTATTACAGTTTGGATAATAGGAAGGTTTCACCGATATAAGCCGATACTTTGTTTATATTACTATAAACACACGCAGTGTTATTTACGTTTTGAACCCAGCTCACGTACCGCTTTAATGGGCGAACAGCCCAACCCTTCGAACCTACTACAGCTCGAGGATGCGATGAGCCGACATCGCATATATGTTAAACATAATAAACATACTTACTTATCTTCTAAATCTAAACTTAAATCTTCTCCTTCTATAACACCATAATTCCCATCAGGGAATTTGTAATACATATTTGGATGAAGATGTTCAAGAACTAGTTCACGTAGTTTTGTATAAGATCGTTCTTTAATGTTAATTCTAGGACGACCCTCTTTTCTTTGGATGGAAGTTTCTAGTTGAAACTTCTTTTTAAGAACATCACGTAAAAGATTCACATCTTGTTCTGAAAAAGAATCGGTGCATAAACGGACAGCATTGGATTTGCCTTTCCACTTTAAAGCCCCATCATCCATGTACCAATAAGCTAACCCAACAGGAGTTAAAAGTTCTCCAATATCAGGAGGAACTCTTTTGACCCATCTTTGTTGAGTTGGATCAAGTACATAAAACTTTTGTGCTAAAAACCTGAAACTACTTGAAGTAGTAGAGTTAAAATACCATCTTTTATAAGTTTTCTCAGTTCTTTCATCAAAAGTTTCACCATAAATTGGTGGACTAGTGACAAAATTTTTAAAAACTTCGTATTTATAAAATAAATAACCTTGGTGAGCTGCTTTTTGGAGCATTCTTAAACGCCACGTTCTACCCTGGTTAAAGGTTTGAAGATTAGCGTCGCCAAGTAAACATCCTACTAAAATATCTTGTTGGTTTTGATTTAATTTTTCTGTCATAGTTAAATAAGTTTTTTATTTTTGTAAATTATGTCCCTACAATGTAGGCTTCTAGTCGCCTAGAAGATCAGACTATATCATCAACCTTAAAAAGGTTGTTCGGCGTGTAGTCGTTGAGGGGTCATTCTAAATAGCATAGATGTTGCGCCTATTAAGAAGAGGACTTCCCTGCTGATTGTCCGCACCCTTGCGCTTCCCTGTATAACACTTACAGTGACAAAGGATACTAACCACTTCTCAACATTTAGATAGTGGACGGAGTTCCCAGCATATAGCCAAATTAGCATTCTTATATTACTATAAGAAGACCCCTGATGTTTGAGGTGCCAAACCTTCCCGTCGATGTGAACTCTTGGGGAAGATCAGCCTGTTATCCCTGGCGTAATTTTTATCCGTTGAGCGACGGCCCTTCCACACGGTACCGTCGGATCACTAAGGCCGGCTTTCGCCTCTGCTCGACTTGTCGGTCTTGCAGTCAAGCTCCCTTCTGCCTTTACACTCCATGCCTGATTTCCGTCCAGGCTGAGGGAACCTTTGCACACCTCCGTTACTCTTTAGGAGGATTTCGCCCCAAAAAAACTGCCCGCCTGAAAATGTCCCGCTTCGTGATAAACGAAAGCGGTTAAGGGAAAGAGCTATTCCAGAGTGGTCTCTCAATGATGGCTCCAGCTTCCCCGGAAGGAAACCTTCAACGCCTCCCACCTAGGCTGCGCAAGAAAAGCCCGAACCCAATTCCAAGTTACAGTCAAACTGCACAGGGTCTTTCTGTCCAGGTGATGGTAGTCCGCATCTTCACGGACAAGTCTATTTCACCGAGCCTCTCTCTGAGACAGTGTCCATATCGTTACACCTTTCGTGCGGGACGGAATTTACCCGTCAATGAATTTCGCTACCTTAGGCAATAAGGTTTGTATTCTCTGTTAAAAAAACAGAGTGTGTATAAACACACTTTCACTCTCATGAAAGATTGGACTATATCTTCAATCTAGATGATAGATACTATCTAATATTTCATCTAAACAGGATGACGTGTAGTCTCTGAGGAGCCTCTAAACATAACTAACTAGTCGATACTATTTTCTTGACTATTAACGAAATCTAGGATATAAGATATTGCATCTTCTAAAGTTTTAAAAGTTTCATTACTTTGTCCTTTTTGCATTCGTAACGAGTCCCATAAAGGAAGCATGTCTGTAATAAAAGATTCAATATTTAAATGCTTTTTATTTTCAAAACAATCCAAGATTTGAGCAAAAACTTTTTTTCTTTCTTTTTTAACTTCAGATCCATATGGAATTACGTAACTATCAAAGAAAGGTAGTACTTTATCTATAATCGAACTTCTATTATTTATTCTATAAACTAGTGTTGCTTTACTACCAGATTTCATTGAAATCCGACCTGTATTAAATACATGCATTGCTAAGAATAAATTTGAAGCACCGTTTAAATGTTGAGTAATACTGAATTCTGGATCAAGTATAACTCCAAACTTTGCTGTTGCTAGTTTTTTTATACTTACATTCATTGAAGCTTCACCTTCAATAAACCCTGCTAAATAAATTTTGGCTTCATTGGTTACTTTAGGTTCTTTAAGCTCAAAAATTTCTTTGATCGTTTTTTTGTAAGCACTAAAATCTTTAGTTTTAGAAAAAGATGCATTCGCTTGATTTAATTTTGTTAAAATTTCTTTAGGGATTATATCTTCTGGTTGTAATTTTAATGAGTTCATTTAATGAAGTTTATGTTTATTGTTTCCTGCTGATTGCCCTATAACTATTAGAGTTTCACCTACTCGGTCCTAATAGCCTTCAGGGTGTTCCAGCATATGGTCATCTTTTAAAACGGCCCTAATTGAGTAAACTAGCTGAGCTAGAATACCGCGAATTGTAATTAGTAATTAACCGTTATAGTTACGGCCGCCGTTCACCAGGGCTTCGGTCGTTAGCTTCAAGAAACCTTTAACCAACTTCCTTTACCTTCTGGCACTGGGCAGGTGTCAGCCCCCATATATTGTCTTACGACTTAGCGGAGACCTGTGTTTTTGGTAAACAGTCGCATGGACCTGGTCACTGCGACCCAAATGAATGGGTACCCCTTTTCCCAAAGTTACGGGGTTAATTTGCCGAGTTCCTTGGAGAGAGTTCTCTCGCGCCCCTTGGTATACTCTACCAACCTACCTGTGTCGGTTTCAGGTACAGGTAATTATGAGTTAACGGAGTATGGCATTTTCTTGGAAGTGTGACATCGTTGACGAACAGTACAGCAAGCTGTACTGTCGGTATAACGCCTCAGCTCAAAGTTCGTTTCTTTTCGACTTCTCATCACCTTATGCGCTTACGCTGCATTCCATACACAGCTACAACTTAGCCTCCTTCGTCCGCCAGTCCAACTCATAATTAGTACAGGAATATTAACCTGTTTCCCATCGACTACGCCGTTCGGCCTCATCTTAGGCCCTGACTCACTCTACATGGACGAACCTAGTGGAGAAACCCTTAGGTTTTCGGGGCATTGGATTCTAACCAATGTTTTCGTTACTCAACCCAACATTCTCACTTGTATAACGTCCACCTTGGCTTACGCCAAAACTTCACCCGCGATACAACGCTCCCCTACCGATCATGACTCTTAAAAGAGTCAAGAATCTCACAGCTTCGGCAGATTACTTAGTCCCGGCCATTGTCGGCGCAAAAACGCTATATTAGTGAGCTATTACGCACTCTTTTAAGGGAGATAGCTGCTTCTAAGCGAACCTCCTAATTGTCTTAGCATTCTCACATCCTTTACCACTTAGTAATCGTTTTGGGGCCTTAGCTAGTGATCTGGGCTGTTTCCCTCTTGACACTGGGACTTATCTTCCAGAGTCTCACTGGCTCGTAGTCTACATACCGTGTATTCTGAGTTTGCGACGAGTTGGTACCGCTCTCGCAGCCCGCATCGAAACAGTGCTTTACCCCACGATAGTACTATTCGCCGCTGCGCCTCAACGCATTTCGGGGAGAACCAGCTAGCTCCGATTTCGATTGCAATTTCAGCCCTAACCACAGCTCATCTCCCGATTTTTCAACATCGGTGAGTTCAGTCCTCCACTATGTGTTACCGTAGTTTCAACTTGGCCATGGTTAGATCAACCGGGTTCGGGTCTCTACATAATGACGTTATCGCCCTATTCAGACTCGCTTTCGCTTGGGCTACAGAATTTACTCCTTAACCCTGCCACGCTATAGAAGTCGCTGGGTCATTCTTCAACAGGCACGCGATCAGGCATTATTGCCCTCTCACTGCTTGTCAGCAAACGGTTTCATGTTCTATTTCACTCCCCTCCCGGGGTTCTTATTCACCGTTCCTACGCAGTACTATTTCGCTATCGGTCACTTGGGAGTATTTAGCCTTACGAGGTGGTCCTCGCTGATTCACACGGGATTCCACGTGCCCCATGCTACTTGGGATATTTAGAGCGTTATATACTTTTTTGACTACCGGACTTTCACCATCTATGGTGCAGGATTCAGCTGCTTCGTCTAATTCAAGTTTTTTTTGTTTTTGTGCTCTTCCCACTACACCGATCCTGAAGATCGGTTTAGGCTGTTCCCGGTTCGCTCGCCGCTACTACGGGAATCGCTTTTGCTTTCTTTTCCACCAGCTACTAAGATGTTTCAATTCACTGGGTTATCTCTATCAACGTATGAATTCGGTTGATAGTATTTAGAGTTGTCTCATCGGGAATCTCTGGATCAATGCCTGTTACTGGCTCCCCAAAGCGTATCGCCAGTTCCTGCGCCCTTTATCGCTCCAAGTGCCTAGGTATCCGCCGTTTGCCTTAGTCTTTTGACCTTGAGTGCAAGTTTTTATTATCTCTTACACTTATTGTTTTGTAGAACAAAACATACACACATCTAATACAATATAAGATGGTTTTGGTGGATGCATGGAGATTCGAACTCCAGACCCCTGCCTTGCAAAGGCAGTGCTCTACCAACTGAGCTATGCACCCTATATACATGGTGGGCTATAGAAGACTTGAACTTCTGACCTCACGCTTATCAAGCGTGCGCTCTAACCGACTGAGCTAATAGCCCTCGTCGAGTCACTCGCTATCTCTTCTTATTTTGGGTTCTTTGAAGGAACCCAAAATAAAAAACTCGCCGACTATTATTAGTTTTGTATAATATTATATACAACGTAACTTTACGAGTAAAGTCACGACTTTGACTTTTGTATATATTATAGCGCGCTAGCGCTATAATATATATAATTCATGCCTTAAGCGAATATAAAACTCTCATGTGAGTATAAAGTAAAAAATTATTATCCATCCACACGTTCCCGTATGGATACCTTGTTACGACTTCATTCAAGTCACGAGCTGTGCCGTAGGTAACGTCCTCCAAACGGTTAGACTATTAACTTAAGGCTCATCTTGCTCCCCGAACGTGACGGGCAGTGTGTACAAGACCCGGGAACGTATTCACCGCCGTATAGCTGACCGGCGATTACTAGTGATTCCGACTTCATGCTGGCGAGTTGCAGCCAACAATCCGAACTGAGGGTAGGTTTAACAGGTTGGCTAGCCTTCGCAGGATCGCTACTGATTGTCCTACCCATTGTATTACGTGTGTAGCCCTGAATGTAAGGGGCATGCTGACTTGACATCATCCGCACCTTCCTCCGACTTGCGCCGGCAGTCTCCTTATAGCAATTTAAATAAGGACACGGGTTGCGCTCGTTGCAGGACTTAACCATATATCTCACGACACGAGCTGACGACAGCCATGCACCACCTGTGTCTAGGCTCCCTTGCGGGCACTCTCCTATTTCTAGAAGATTCCTAGCATGTCAAATTCAGGTAAGGTTCTCCGTGTAGCATCAAATTAAACCACATAATCCACCACTTGTGCGAGTCCCCGTCAATTCCTTTGAGTTTCACTCTTGCGAGCATACTCCCCAGGCGGGATACTTAACGCGTTAGCTACAGCACTGGTTTTGCCAGCACTTAGTATCCATCGTTTACGGCTAAGACTACTAGGGTCAATATTTTTGGACTATATCTTCTTCTGAATCACTAGGTTCGCTATCATTCGATTTTTCTTGGATAGCTAACTCATAAGCTAGATACTTTTCTAAAGTATCATGCCATTCCTCTCTTACTAGAGTTTTTAATTCAGAAGCCCAGCGTTGTTGACGAGAACTGTCTAAAGGGCAAAAACAAACTTTATAAAGCATTGATTCAACAGGAACAATTGGTGCAATTATACGAAGAAGCTTTTCCAGATTATCTTGATCTGTAATCGTGATTTCTACTGGTTCTATATTCGTTTTTGTTGCTTTTGATTCTACAATTGATGCTTTGCAGCATACACCCCATACAGTAGTTATGTAACTCGCTAATGTTTCTGCTTCAGAAAAAGGCATATTATTTACAGAAATGACTCCTTGTCTACCTTTGCTAAGACTTCCATCATCTAGCCATAGTGCCATTAAAAAATAATCATTCATATGATTTAACCATGAACGCTCTACCGTTTTTTTATTATTTGGAGCTATTATGTTGCGAAGCTTTGTTAATTCTTCGTGTACTCTAGTTGATAATTTCCACTTACCTAGCGTCTCACCTGGAAGCTTTTCTGATTTTTTTTGCTCCCCATCGGGTAACTGGAAGGTAATTGAGCTTTCTTCTAGAAACGGTCTTAGTGCACATAATGCTTTCCACATAAACCAATCCGTTTGGCGTGTTGAATGTCTATTTTGAATACGAGCGTTTTTGTAGTTTTTTCCTATCGATAGATTCGAATCACCTAATACCGTTCCGCATATTATAGAAAGTGAAACTGGATTTATGTCTAATTGTGTCATTTCTTTTCCTTCAAGATTGACATTTTCTAGACTAGGTGGTTTTTTAGGCATTAGCTTAGTTACATCTAAATCTGGGTATCTTCTTTTAAAATCTTTTATACTTAGTTTTGTTATTGTTTTTTTATAGTTCATAGTTTATTTTTTTTCTTTTTACAGGAATTACACTTCTTAAAGGTACACATCTTGATGCATACACTGGCCAAAGAAACCTGGTCGTCTCATCATAGTCTCTACGGGGTTATATGCAAATTTTGCACAGTGAACTTCCCTCGGGGTTGTCTACTATCTCTGCTAGTATTTCAGATTTTCGTTAATAGAGTTTCACCGATACAGCTGGGTGCACCTTATATATCACTATATAAGGGGACACCTTAGGCATTTATTTTTAGAGCATGCCCGGATTTATCTAATCCTATTTGCTCCCTTAGCTATCGTCTCTCAGTGTCAGTAACCGGCCCAGCAGAGCGCCTTCGCCTCTGGTGTTCCTCCCTATATCTACGCATTTCACTGCTACTTAGGGAATTCCCTCTGCCCCTACCGTACTCAAGTTCTGGAGTTCTCTACCGCCTTCCCAAAGTTAAGCCCTGGTCTTTGACAGTAGACTTCCAAAACCACCTACAGACGCTTTACGCCCAATCAATCCGGATAGCGCTTGCACCCTCTGTATTACCGCGGCTGCTGGCACAGAGTTAGCCGGTGCTTATTCCTTTGGTACCGTCATTTATTCTTTCCAAAGAAAAGGAGTTTAAGACCCACAGGCCGTCTTCCTCCACGCGGCATTGCTCCGTCAGGCTTTCGCCCATTGCGGAAAATTCCCCACTGCTGCCTCCCGTAAGAGTCTGGGCCGTGTCTCAGTCCCAGTGTGGCTGATCATCCTCTCAGACCAGCTACCGATCGTTGCCTTGGGAAGCCGTTACCTTTCCAACTAGCTAATCGGACGCAAGCTCGTCACCTTGGCGGTTATTCACCTTTAGCTCCTCAGCATTACGAGGTATTAGCAAAGATTTCTCTTTGTTATCCCTCTCCAAGGGGTTGATTCTTACGCATTACTCACCCGTGCGCCACTACAAGTTGCACAAGTGCAACAAGCGTTCGACTTGCATGTGTTAGGCATGCCGCCAGCGCTCATCCTGAGCCAGGATCAAACTCTCCGTTGCTGTTTTATCATTGTTTACTTAATTTATTAAGTAATCATGTGTTATTACCAACACTTTGTAATTTGAATTGTCGCTGGAACTTTCGTTTTATCGACATGAACTTTTATGTTCATTTTTTTGTTTCTGGAACTTATATATATATAATTTAATTTACATCATTAATTCTGTCAAGTGTTATTTTTATTTTTTTTTTTTAATTTTTAACTATATTTTTTTTATATGAATATTATTATTATTTTTTATCCTATCATAAAAAAAAAAAAATAATACTTCTAAGGATAACATACTCGCATTTATGGTAGTAGGGCGTGAGCTATCGTCTATCTTTAATTGATAATTGCGAATGACTTCATTTCACGTAGTGAAATGAAGATCATTCTACTGTTTAGTATTAATTCTGATAAACATTAATACTAAACAGCCGTCTAATTCTTGTCCTTATAAAATAAAGATAATAAAAAATATATAATGATTCTATTA
>JACCDO010063935.1_pt1 | contig 11039 bp, 7 predicted proteins | sample 7446101 | NCBI WGS metagenome assembly JACCDO01 (sample SAMN15323440, study PRJNA562643) | freshwater metagenome | isolation source: river surface water | place: USA:Blue River Watershed | collected 2017-08-16
AGATGTTTTTGGTTGTGTTTGTACTTGTGCTTGTGCTTGTGCTTGTTGTCCTTGTACTTGTGTTTGTGTTTGTGATTGTGATAATGTAATAAAATATTTATTAATAATTTTTTCAAAATCAATATCTTGTGAATTTGAAGTATAATATTTTTTATCAAAAACATAACAAATAGCATTAACAAAGTCAAATAATTTTAGATAACTAGGTATTTCAAAACTATAATAAATCAATGAATCAATATCATCAGTAATATCAAAAAATGGAGGATAAGCAAATAATTCTTTTGGAACTTTTAAAGTAGTTTTTAAATTTTTAATAAAATCTTCAAATATATTATTTTTATAAGAATAAGAAGACATTAAACCATCAATTAAAGTATTTGTATGATAAAAATAATAATCATAATAAGCATAAATATAATAATATTTAAATAAATCAATAATAAATTTATTAATACCTAATGAAGTTGGAATTTGTGGTTTAACAAATTCAAAAAACATACAATAAGAAAGAAAATAATAATTAGTATAATCTATTGGATAAAGACATTCATGAATATCATTTGGATAAGATTCTAGCATTTTCATACTTATTGTTAACAGATGAATTATATCTAATAAAGATGATAAATCTTTGATTATATTAGAATTTAATTTAATTTCAACGAATGAAGATGTTTTATTTAAAAAATTAAAATTTTTAATTTCTTCAGTATTAAAATATATTAAACTATAATTTGTTTGGTGTTTATTAAATTCAATTGAACTGATATTCGAATTTATTATTACAAAAATTTTTCCACCAAATTTATTATTTGTAATAATATATTTGTTATTTTGTGTTTCTATATTTATTTTATTAAATTTAGTTAATAAAAAATTAATTACATCCAAAACTTTTATATTAACATTAAAATCAGAATTTTTTGTTTTAATATCTAGAATTCTTCTAAAATTTGGTATCTTATTCATAAAAATATTAAAATCTAATAAAATATTTAAATTTTCTTTATCAATTATATTTTTCAGATAAAAATCACTATAATTTAAGTAATTATTAGATTTTGAAATAATATTTCTAAAAATTACTATGTTTAATGATTTTTTAAAACTATCATTTGACATTTCTGATAATTTTTCCATTTGTTTAGAATTAATCAGATAATCAGATAAAAATTTATCAAAATATTCTGGATTATTTAATTTATGTATTTTTGATTGTGTATTAACAAATGGATTAGTTGTTTTAATAATTTTATTTATTATTGGATTTTTGTTATATTTTAATAACTTTGTAATAATGTTTTTATTATATTTTACTTTATTAATTATTTTGTAAATTTCCTGATTATCAAAGTCTTGATGGGATGAATAATTTAAATAATTTGTATAATTTAAATAAATAAAAGTAAATATGTAATAATTACTTATTAATTCTTTTTCATTTGACGAATTTATTATTTGATTATATAGTTGGAGAAATATTTTTTCAAAGTTATTCCAGGAATAACATGAATTATCGTGGGTTTTTATTATTTCATCAAAAGACATTTTAAACAAACTCTGTACATAACTGTTATATATATTGTTAAAATTATTCATTAAATTTATATTTAAAACTATATAAACTATCTTTATTTAAAAATTCTTTATAATAAACATGAAAATTTGAATTTATTTTTATATATAATAATCAATATATAATTTAATACAATAATAAAAAGGAATAATGGAAAAAATGTTTGTTGAAAAAAAATTTATTTCAATAGATAAAGAACATATTATAAATACATCGGTATTAGAAGATATTGGATGGTTTCAAATTGAACTAGCTAATTTTGCTCATTATAAAACATTTTTCTTATTAATAAAAGATTGTGTAGATTACTTTAGAAATAATAATATCAAATATATTAAACAATCTATTTTAATCACAGACGCACCATCCTTTAAATTTAGTGAATTTGTACCAATAGATGAATTTATGGGTATGATAACTACACCTATTGAAAAATTTATAGATGAATTGGTTTGTGCCCTAGGTATCAATTTAATATAGTATAATTTTTCATATTTATTAAACAAAAATGATTAAAAAGTTGAGTTTTTATAATAATTTAATTTAATAAAAAAATTGATTTAATAATATAAAGTTATATTAATATTATATATTAGAACCTAGAATGACTGACCGTAATTACAATAATAAGCGCGATAACTATAGAGGTGGTGGTAGTAGAGACCACTACGGAGGAGGTGGTAGAGACAGAGACCGAGACCACTATGGTGGTGGTGGAGGAGGAGGTGACAGAGACAGAGATGGCCATGGACGTGGATATGGCTCAAGAAACCGTTTTAGACCTGCAATGAATGCCTATTCCCACGAACAGGAGGGAAAAAAGATGGAAGACAGATATACCATTAGTTATCAGGATTTGACTGAGAAAGATGATATAGTGTGTTCTCCCGAAGTATTAAAAATGGAATGTAATGATTTTGAAGATATGGGTAAAATGGATTCAGAAGGTAATGTTGACAAAGACAAGGATGGATTAAAAGATTTATTATTCAGATCCATTATTAACTATGGATTTGAGAGTCCTTCAAAAATTCAGAGTTGTGCTATTCCTCAAATTTTAGCTGGAAGAGATATTTTAGCACAAGCACAATCAGGATCAGGAAAGACTGGTGCATTTGTAGTTTCAAGTTTACAATTAATTGATGAAAACTTGAAGAAACCACAAGTAATTATTTTATCACCTACATATGATTTAGCAATTCAAACTTATAATGTTGCACAAGCACTTGCGCATTTTATGAAGGATGTTAATTTTGCTTTGACTGTTGGTGGTGTTAGAAGAGCTGATAACATAATGAAACTTGGTGGTTCCATTCAAGGAAACAAAGACCCTAATCCTGCTCAAGTAGTAATTGCTACTCCTGGACGTCTTAAGGATATTATGAATGACCATGGTCATTTATTTGATGCTGTTAAATTAATTATTATTGATGAATGTGATGAAATTTTATTAAATTTTCAAGAAGATATTCAATTTATTTTAAAGAAACTTCAAAATGTTAATTATCAAATGTGTTTGTTCTCTGCAACTCTCACCAACGAGACTATTCAAATTTCTGAAGCTCTTTTACAAAATCCTGTTAAAATTCTTATTAAACGTGAAAAGATTACTTTAAAGGGTATTGAACAAAGATATATTCCTGTTAAAAATTCTGATTATAAATTAGATATTTTAATTGAAATGCTTTCTGTTTGTACCGTTGAGAAATTCATTGTATATGTTAATACAATTAATAATCTTAATGCAGTTAAACAAAATTTAGAAAACGAAGGATTCCCTGTATTAACTATTAATTCTACAATGACTAAAGCACAACGTGCTCAAATTTTATTAGATTTCAAAAATGGTCAAACCAGATGTCTAATTTCTACTGATTTACTTTCCAGAGGTATTGATATTCAACAATTGTCTTTGGTTGTTAATTATGATTTACCTTATTCCAATAAAATTTCCAATTATATCCATCGTATTGGTAGAACTGGTCGTTTTGGTAAAAAAGGATATGCTATTAATTTAGTTGATGATAATGAATTAAAAGTTATTAAAAATATTGAATTAACATTCAAGTGTGGTATTCAACCATTAAATCCCCAAGATTTAGAAACTATTAACTTTTAATCAAAGTTAACTTAATTAAAAAAAATTTAATTTTCTATAATTTTTATTGAAAATGGATATTTATTAGATTTAAAGTTATTAGAATTATAATATACTTCAATATCAATAGTATCATATTTATTTATTTTTATAGTATTAATAGGTAATTCCACATTAATCATTTTCTTAAACTCCCCAGTAGTAATTATTAATAAAGCGTTTGTTTTTGTTTCTAATTGTTTTAAATCCATCACAAATGCTTTAAATTTATTGGATATTTTTATATAATTTATCAAATCATGTGAATTTGATATTCTTTTTTGTATTTTTATTTTATTATTTATCAAACTCATATCTATTTGTTTTATCATTTCGATTTGATTTGAACACGAATGAATTGACAAATGATTTATCATGTCTATAACCCTTCTCATTGGTGATGTTGCATGTGAATAATTACTTATACCCAATGAATAATGATTTTTATTTAAATTATGATTAATTTTGTTATCAACCAATTCATAATTTGCTGAATAATTTAAAAATGTTCGACAATATTCAGGAATTTTATCTAAATTCAAACCCTCTGGTAAATCCTTTTGTTCTTGTGCCCGTACTATCATTAATTCACTATTTGTTTTTAAATATTTTCCACAATAATAATTTGTCCATATCATAAATATTTCAATCATCTTATGAGATATATCTGAATCCAAATTTATCAAATCATATTTTAATCCCATTAGTTTTATCATTGTGTTTGTTAAATTAACTAGGTCTAATTTATTCGATAATTCTTTTAAACTATTTATTTTTATATCAAAATCTTCGTATGTATGATTTTTTATATTTGTTAAATTTGTAAAAATTATTGAATAATCAACTTGGTTTGTTTCTTTATTTATTTTAAAACAAAAACTAATTGCTCGTCTGGACCTAATTTTTTCATTTGGTTCTAACAAACTAATATATTGAACTACATTTTCTGGTAACAAGTGTATTGGTTTGTTTGAACCAGATGAATTAGGTATATAACATGTATTAATCCGATTCACAAATTCATTAAATATTTTTCCCATAGATTCTTTTGTAAAATCAAAATAGGATACCGGGTCTGAAATATGAATATCCAAATAATAATTCAAATCATCTGAATTAAAACTAAATCCATCATCCAAATCTATTGAACCTAATGGATCTATTGTTATCACTTGGTTGTGATATTCTATTCTTTTTCCATGAGCTAAATCAAATGATAAAACCGAATTAAAATTATACTCTTTCCATAAATCCATGTATTTTTTGTTAGATAACCAATCTTGAGTATACAAGTGATGATAAATATTCAAATCGTCTTGTGGGTCACCAACAGTTCCCAAAATCTGGTCTATCTGTTCCAAATCATTTAGTTTGATATAAATATCTCGGGTACTAAATTCTTTATCTGTTGGTACTAATATGTCATCAGCATTTGATGATAATATATGACACTTGCGAGCATTTACTAATTTGTTATTTGTTTTATTATTAATCTTATACAGATTTCTACTTGATAATACTAATCGACCAATCATATTAAACCCAACTTTTATGTGTGTTTGCTATTATATTTACCGATATCTTGTTTATATTAAGTATCTAATTATTATTTATTTTTTCAATTTTTATTATAATATTTGTAATGTTTATAATGTTTATAATGTTTATAATCTAATCTAAAAAATTAAATTAATTCAAATAAAAAATTTCATTTACTTTTTGGTATTTCTACCTCTAATTTTGGGTACATCTTGAGATTGAGATGGAGTTTGAGTTTGAGTTTGTTCTCTAGGCTTGGATTTATATTTATTATCTCTTGGTTTGCCAGTTCTCTTTTCAACCTTGATAAAACCAGTATTGTCAGTTTCTTGGGCTTCTTGAGTTTCTTTAGGTTCTTTGGGTTCTCTTTCCTTGGGAGCATAATCCTTTTGTTCTCTTTCAGGTTTTAATACCTTGTATGAATCCTTGGAAAATTCAACTCCAGATTCTCTAAAAATCTTATAAACAAGACTAGAATGAACACGTGCAATAGTTCTGGAATTAAATACAACAGTACCATCTTCGTTCCAACTTGTTCTAACAAAAGAATTCTTTTTCTCCATAAGCTTGTCGGCAACTTCCTTAGTACAAGCATATTCGCTCACAGTCTTATATTTGGATACTCTAAAAGGTCTAGCCTTTCCAAATTCATTTAAGTGATCAGATAAAAGATTAAAGAAAATATATCCAGAATGATGGGAATATTTAAGACCATGGCGGGTTCTAAAATCATTAATTGTTTCAAAAATCTTACTTAATTCCTCATCACTGTTATAATATACAAAACAAGTGATTACTCTAGATTTAGTTTCAGTATTTTCAACTGCTTGATTTTGCTCGGTAGACATTTTATTCTATTATACTTTTATATAAAAACATATATTTAAATTAATTTAATATCAAAAAAATTGATAAATATATTAAATAAACTAAATTAAATACATAATAATATATCCCAATATAATAGTAATATCAATAATAATGACCGATAATTCCAATCAAACTGGTACTGTAGCTAATCTCATTCAAAAGAAGCGTTTTGCAAATGAATTAAAATTACTTAATCAACAACCCCTTGGTTATATTACTGCATATCCCGATGAAAAAAATCCATTAATTTGGTACTTTTTAGTTGTGGGACAAAAGGGTACACAATATTATGGAGGACATTATATTGGTGAAATTCACCACTCTCCAAAATATCCTGCTGAACCTCCTAATTATTATATGAGAACACCTTCTGGAAGATATGAAATTAATAGTAAAATTTGTTTGACTAATTCTAGTTATCATCGTGGAGATTGGTCTAGCACATGGAATATTCAAAGTATTCTTATTGCTTTTTATTCTATCTGGCTTGATGATTCAGAGCATGGTATTTCTCATATCACTAGAACCGGCCCAGAGCGTGCTAAAATGGCTGGGGAATCCAAAGATTATAATATTAAAAATTATAAAAAGATTTATGAAAAATTCGATTTTGAAAATTTAACTGATGATATCGATAACTCTCCTAAATTTAAACCCGCACCCAAACCTACTGCTTCTACTCCTGCTTCTACTCCTGCTTCTACTCCAACTGCTACTGCTTCTGTTACTTCAAGTAGTAACACCACACAAGCTCCAGTAGAACCAATTAAGGCAGAACCAGTTAAGGCAGAACAAGTTAAAGTAGAACAAGTAGTAGAGCCCAAAACAGTATTTTCCAATAAACTAGGTGAAAAATTTAATGAAATTAATGATAATATTGTAAAAATCAACCAAAATATTATTAATAAGGAGGAGGAAATTAAGAAAATGTTAAATGAATTAAAGTAATTCTAATATATTTGAAATTTGAATATTATACAAGTTAAATTATATAATATTAAAAAAGATGAAATTTATTTAAAATAATAATTATATATATATATATATACACTATAATGCCGAAGAATATTAGAGGAGGTAATAAGACTAAAAAACAACGCCGTAACTGGGGTCGTTTTGAACCCATCGACAAATTAGAAAAAGGCCAAATGTTTGGTAAAATTAATCAAAATAATGGTAATCATTTTATTATATTATGTTCAGATAATGTTAAACGTTATGCACCAATAAATAATTCAATTAAAAAGGGTCCTAGACTATATGAAAATACATTTGTTGCAGTGTCTTTAAGAGAATTTGAAACAAATCAAGAAAATTGTGATATTCTTGGAATTGCTAGACCACCTGGAAATATTATAGAAATATTTAAAAAAATTGATCCTAGTAGAAATCATACTAACGATGTAGAATTTGGTGACTCTGATAATGAATTTGAAGAAGTTATTGAAACTAAAAAAAATACTGTTGGTTCAAATGGTATTTCTTATTCAGATTATATTGGTTATCCTCCAAATGATTCTGATGAATATGAAGAATATGAAGAACAAGAAGAACAAGGAGTACCTGGTGAAGCAGATAAACAAGTAGATAAACAGGTTGATAAACAGGTTGATAAACAGGTTGATAAAAATAAAAAGGATGAAAATATTCAATTACATGAAAATAATAAGGTTAGTGTTGAAAAATTATCAAGTTCTAAACAAAAATTACTTGCTAACTTTATGAAAGATGATTCCGATGATGAATCTGAAGAAGACGATTTAGATAAACTGTAATATTAAAAATTATATCAAAAAAATAAAGATCAAACAAATATTCAGTATTAAATATAATTCTCCAATATTCTTGGAATATAGTGTAAAAAATATTAACAAATTATTTTATTAATTAAAAATATTATTAAAAATATTTAAATTTTTATAAAAAATCACAAAAAAAAATTGATTTATAAATTATATTACTATTATTATTTATAGTAATATGTCTAAAATAAATAAACCGGGTAATGATGCTATCAATATGCAACAAATTAAACAACCATCAACATTTTTAAGAGATTTAACAAATACTCGTAAATGTAATGGTAATCATCAATTATGTAATAATATTGCAAAAAAATTTGTCAATAATATTGAGGATCCTGAATTGAATCAAGAATTATTTAATGTGTATTTACAATTTATGAGTTCGTCCAATGGTAGTTATAATTGTTGTACATCTACTTATAATACAGGTTACTCTAATATATTAACTTTTATCTTAAATTCAAGTTCCAAATATATTTTTCCCCCGCAATATTTTGGTCTTATTATCAATTATATGCAAGATACAAATTTATTAAAATTAATTCAAAATCAATTAAATCTAGATCCTGATTATATTAACAAACTTGCTGTACAAGAAAATATTAATACTAATTCACAATCAAATGCTAATTTATTATCTTGTTTCTTTTATGCATACTCTTCAAAACAACAAAGTTTAAAATTTTTATTAGAAAGAATTAAAGTTGAACATTTTGTTAATAGCATTCCTAAATTTAAAAATTCATTATCAAATGGAAATGAACATTTTATAGTTGAGTATATTAAAAATAATGTTAAAGAATTAAAATTACAGAAAGAAAAATGTATTGAAATAATTAATACTTTACCATATAGGTCTTTAATTTTTCAAGAATTATTTAAAACAATTTCTCCTTGTACTTCAAATGAAATTGTTACTGACCTAATAAATAGAGCTATCAATAATTTAGATAAAAATTTAATATTAACTATACTCGAAGGAACTAAGACTCTTGAACCTACTGAAAATATGGTTGATTCACTTTTACAAAGAGTGTATGTTTCTCCTGGTAATAAAGGAGCTGACAAAAATAATATTATTGCTGAAATTATGGATATTCTTATTATGTTTGGACTTAAAGTTACTAAAAATATTATAATTAAATTGCTTAATAAAACTTGTTATATTAATGAAATTGAAAAATACAATGTACCTATTGATGAAGATATTCTTTATATCTGTTCAAACTTTTCTTATTATCCTTACAAATTTAATATTAAACCACCCATCAGTGTTTTAATCAAAGAATGTTCTAAACATGATAATTTAGATACTATTAAAAAATTAAAAGAGTATGGGGGTGAATATAATATTCAATGTTTAATTGAAGCTTGTAAAAATCTAAAAAATGGTAAAGTCATCAAATATCTTATTAATGATTGTGGTATCAAAACTAATGATACATGTGTTAAAACTTTCCAAGAAACTTATAAAATTGAAGCTCTTGATTCTATTATTGCTGGTTATGACCCAAATAAAAATATTGAACCTAAAAAAACATCCCAACCTATAGAATTAGATACAAATTCAACACTTGTTATTGAACCTAAACCTGTTAAATATAATAAAGATAATAATGAACTTGAATTTAAATTAAATAACAAAGTCAAAAAATTTTTTGATTTTAAAAAGAAATCAATCAAATATCTTGAAATTTATGAATTAATGTTAAAATATTTGATTTCGAAAAAATTAGTTATTGGGTCATATTTTGTTATCAATAATGATCTGGCTTCTTTGTTAAAATTAGAATCCTGTTCTATCATTCATATTGACCAATTACATAGTATTATTTCCTATCTTATTGACCCACTATAATTTATTTACTAATTTAATTTATTAATTTATTAATTTATTTTTATTTCTTTGAATATCTTCTTTTAGATGTTCTCTTTGATGTTCTTTTAGATGTTCTTTTTGTTTGTTTACTCTTATTTGATAATCTTCTTTTAGAAGTTTTTTTTACTGATGGTTTCTTAGATGTTTTCTTTGAACCTCTTTTACCTCCTTTTAATATTTTTTTAGATGTTCTTCTTGATGTTTTTTTAGAAGTTCTTTTTACTGATGTTCTTCTTGATGTTTTTTTAGATATTTTCTTAGATGTTCTTCTTACAGTAGGTTTTCTAGAAGTTCTTTTTACTGAAGGTTTTTTATTTGATGTTCTTCTTACAGTAGGTTTTTTAATTGATGTTTTCTTTGAAGCTTTTTTACCTCCTTTTAATGTTTTTTTGGATGTTTTTCTTGATGTTTTTTTAACAGAAGGCTTCTTTTTTGGTGTTATTTTTCTTATAGGTTTTCTTCTTGAACCACCTACTGCACCTCCAGGAGCATTTGCTGGTTGAATAAGTTGTTTTATTAAATCAGTTACTGGTTCAATTAATTTTTCTTTAATATTTTCTAATAATTTTTGAGGTAATACTATTGGTATTTTATCTTTATCTTTATCTTTATCTTTATCTTTTTTAGTTTCTTTAGTTTCTTCAGTTTCTTTAGTTTTTTTAGTTTTTTCAGTTTTTTCAGTTTTTTCCTTAAACAAAGTTTTTTCTAATATTTTATCTATTATATCATTTACATACTCTAATAATTTACTTACTGGCATTGATTTATTTTTATTTTTAATATATTTTTCATTTTTACCAGTTACAAATTTTTCAATTGTACTCTTTACATTAGTATATATTTTATTCAAATCATAATCTTTAAACTCAGTGATATTTTCTTTAAAATATTTTGAAATTAAATTTGCAATAGGACCAGTTATCTCATTCATATTCTCTTCAGTAATTACTATTTCGACAGCTATTGGTGCTGGTACTTGTCCTTGTGCTGGTCCTTGTCCTTGTGCTGGTCCTTGTCCTTGTGCTGGTCCTTGTCCTGGTGCTGGTCCTTGACCTGGTGCTGGTTCGGCAACTTGTTTAAATAAATTATAAATTGCTTCATAGGTATCTGCATTCATTAATTGAGATTTTAAATTTGGATATCTACCACCTAAACTATCAATAAAACCATCAGGATTTGCAAATAAAACAATAATATTTGGTTGTGTTCTAAATGTTCTGTTAGTTTCTA
>JACCDO010112873.1_pt1 | contig 11038 bp, 3 predicted proteins | sample 7446101 | NCBI WGS metagenome assembly JACCDO01 (sample SAMN15323440, study PRJNA562643) | freshwater metagenome | isolation source: river surface water | place: USA:Blue River Watershed | collected 2017-08-16
AATATAAAAACATGTTTAATAATTTTAGTAATGAATACCCTAATTATACAAACACATTAATTGAGTATTTGAAATCACATTATGAAATGACTGATGTAAGTTATTTTACAGCATCAATGATTTGCTCTATAACTAAAGTAAAATTAACAGAATTTTTAACATTATTTGAAGACGAAAATGAAACAAGTTAGTAAATGTAATTACTGCAACGGTGAAGGTAATCTTTTTATCTCTGATTGTTGTGGTGCAGAACCAAGAGGTAATGGTGACTCCGATAGTTCAGATATAGGTATATGTTCTGAATGTGGTGATCATTGTGAATATGGAGTTGAATGTGAAGAATGTGGAGGATTAGGAGAAGTATGAAAACAATAGAAGAAAGATTCGGAAAATGGTGGAAACTAGTAAAAGACGAAGTTGACCAAGATTATTTTAAAAAGATAGGTGCTTATGTAGCTGCAAGAAGAAAATCAGTTGAAGTTTATCCTACATCTGATAACGTATTTAAAGCTTTTGAATTAACTAATCCAGACGACACATTAGTTATCTGGATTGGTTTAGATCCTTATAATAATTGGTCTGCATGGACAAATGCTCCTGTAGCAGACGGTTTGTGTTTTAGTACAAATAAAAATGATAGAACTCCTCCAAGTCTATCTAAGATACATCAAGCTCTTGAGGAAGATTGTTATGATGGTTTAAATCTTGATTTATCTAATGATTTAAATTATCTTGCTGAACAAAATGTATTGTTATTAAATAGCTATTTGACTGTTGAAAAGAGTGTAAGTTTATCTCATTCAACTATTGGATGGCAAACATTTAATCAAAATGTACTAAACAAATTGTTTCAAGATAATTTACCAAGATGTATTATAACTTTTGGTAAAGATGCTAAAACTCTAATTGATAAATGTAAACTTCATGATAATTTAAAAGTTATTAATTTAGAGCATCCTGCATATGCTTGTAGACAGAATAGAAAATTTGATCACCAAAATGCATTTAGTAAATGCAATGAATTTATTGAAAAACACTATGGTTTTGATAAAAGAATCAAGTGGTAAGAAACCAAGATAGATAATTTAGGATTAGCTAATTTAAACAAAACAAAAAACAGGATAGGTCAGAAACTCCTGTATAGGTTAATATATCAAATAAACATTAATGGCTATGATGTTTGTATTTATCTGGATAAGGAGGGGGTGGTTCCCCTCCTTTTTATTTTTCTTCAAGAGGACTTATTCCTAAGTCTATTAATAAAGATTCTACTTTACTTAAAGGTGTTAATTTAACAGCTCTTTGTAATGGAGTTTTAGTACGTTTATCTTCTTGTTCTTTAAAGAATGATCCTATTAATTTACCTACATCTGCTGCTGTACCTAAAGATGCAGCAGGAGATAATAAAATATCATATTGGGATTGGAACGTAGGGTCAACAAAGAATAATAATTCTGAATAAACCCTTCCTGATACTTTTTCGGTTATTTTATACCAAGCTTCTTTCTTATCATCATCATCTAAACCAGATTTTAATAAGTGAAGTAAAATACCAGTACTTAATAACATAGCCAACTCTACACCAACAGATTTAAGGTTTTCTTTTTCAAAAGGTTCTAATTCTTTATATTTAGATTTAGCAAATAAGTGTCTAAATGTTCTTACTAAAGTTACATATCTACCTTCTATATCTTTTTCTAAAACCCAGTCATATCTTTTAGTACCAAATCTTTCAAAGAATAAAGCTGGTAGCCAACTTCTATGTTGCATAAACATTCTACCTACAATGTATTGTTTAGCTAACATAATATCATCAGAACCTATACCACCAATATTTTTTCTATTAATTTGAATTATTTGTTGTCTAAATTTTTCTTTTTGAAAATCATTAGCTTCAACAACTAATTTACCATCTTCTACTTTAAATGAATCCCAATTAAATTGATATTTACCTCCTAACACTACAGCTAAAGCACCAGCATTTCTAAGAACACTTTCTGATTCTCTCATTAAAGAAAGAGCATTATAATCAGATATTATTTTTTTGGTTATAGAATTAGTTAAACCTTCTTCAGTCTTTTTTATAAATTCACCTGTATCTATATTTAACCATTCTAAAATTAATTTAGCTTTTTGTGCATCTTCATTAGGTAAATTAACTTTACCTGATAATGCTAAATTCATTGCTTTAGTTAAATCTTTTTTATCATAATAAGCTCCATTAGCTCCAGTCATATACATGTTAGCTGTACCACCAATTACGTTGACTATAGGAGAGTATAAGCTAAAACCTAAGTTTTTAAGTGTAGTCCATTTAATAACTTTATCTATCATTTTACCAACAGATAATTTTTTGCTATCACCTTTTTTAAGACCAAATAATTCAGTAAAACCATTACCTTTTATTTCTACACCATAATCTTTTTGTAATCTTTTATTGTAATAAATTTCATCTATCCATCCTTCCATTAAAGCTAATGTTCTACTTGCAGGGTTAGGTCTAGCAGGAGTTATATCTGTACTTACAGCATTACCAAAAGCATCAACTGCTAAAAATTGTTGACCTTTAATTATTTCTTTAGTAGTAATAGCTAGTTCTTCAAGAGTTTTTAGTTCTTCGTATCTGTATACTCCATCCATGAATTTTAAAAATACAACAGGTAAATCTAAAGATTTATCTTTAACTTCAGTAATACCAGGAATCCACATAGTACCTAATTTTTCACCTGTAATAGCATCTTTTTTAGACATTAACTCATCATCATAAGTTAATTCTATATCTTCATTAAAACCAGACCAAGATGATTTAACAGCTCCAAGAAGACCTAATTTACTAGACCTTTCTATATAATCAGCTTGATAATTAGGGATAAAGTTTCTTTTAACCTTTTCAGGTAGTATTTCATTAGCATACCCTATTAGATTCTTAAAGAAGTTATATAATTCTATACCTTCTTTAGGACCTTTCATAATAGCTTCATATTTAAGGTTAACCCATTTACTTTTAGGAGTAAAATAAGTAAAAGCATTATTATGAGTAGCATCCCATTTTTTCATTTGAGCTGCTATTTCCTCCTCCACCAATTTTTTTATTTCATTATCTTTAAGCTCAGGATTTTGTAATTTTATTTTATTATAATACACATCTCTAGTAATAGTATCATGATAATCTAATTGTTTATCCCTAGCTTCTAAATAAGCTTTTTTATCAAATGTTACATTATCTTTAGCCCATTCAAAATCTTTTCTTTGTTTAGCATTATAATATTCTTTCCAAAAAGCTGTTTGCCATTCATCTACTAAATGACCATCTTCTATAATATTATTATAGTTAGTATCACCAGTAGCTTTAACATAAGCATCTTTCTTTTCTATCATCATATCAGCTAATTCTTGTACTTTTTCTCTAGATTTAGATAATGCAGTAGTTGTCTTTCTAAATAAAGTTTGTACAATAGGATTATCAATATTAGCTACACCCATTGATTGAGAAAATACCCAACCAATATCTTTAACAGCAGCAAATATATTATCACCAAATTTACTGTTTTTAGTTACTTCTGTTTCTTTAGCAGCAGACATAATCATATCTTTACCAAGATCTTCAAACATTAATTGTAAATCTTGAGCTTCTGATTGTAGTCTTTTAACAGAATCTTTCATTTCATCTGGTATCGGAGTAAGATATTTTAATGCATTAGAATATAGTTCTAATTGTTCTTTAACAAATCTACTATCGGTTACTTTACCTTCTTCCAATTGTTTTTTAATAATAGCTAATTCTAAATATCCATTATCTATAAATAAACTAATATCTTTCTTTAACTGTAGAGATTGTAATAAGTCTAATTTAGATTCTAATGTTCTATTAAATGCTTCTCTATCTCCTCCTTTATAAGGAGATTTAGTCATATTGTCAATTTGCCCTAATAATCTACCAATCATTTCATCTATTTTTCTATGACCGGTTCTTAGAAATTTAGGAGCTACCATTTTAATATCAGACAATTGTCTTTTTATTAAAAATCTTTCAGCACTTACAGCTTTATATTTAGTAGAAGCTGAATAAGTTATTTTATTTTCAGGTTTTAATTCTACGTTAAGCTCTAATATGTAAGTACCTAAAACATTACCTTTTACTACACCTAAGTCAGCATCACCGGATTTAAGTATTTCATTGTAATGACTTGTTTGTTCAGTCCATTCATTGAGTTTAGTAGCTCTTCTTAAAGGACTAACATCTTCGGTAAACCTTGTTTTTAAATCGTAAACATAATAATTACCGTCTTTATCTATTTCTAATAAGTCAATAGTTCCACCTTTTTGAGTTTTAGTATTACCAACCCAAATCTCAGCTTTCATAACACTACCCCTATCTTTAGCTTGTTGAATTAAAGGTTGTAGTTGCAACCTTAAAGCTTCTTCAAATCCTTTTAAATCTTCATCAACAACCATTTTGGTTATATGTTTATTATATTCAGGAAAAGCTTCTTTAATAATATTAGCCTGTATTCCATGAAGAATTGTTCCTGCTTCTTGAGCTAGTTTTTCAAATTCTTCTTGTGCTTCTGTTTTAACACCAGAAGATCTTTTTTGAATAGATAATTTAGCTAATTGAGATGGTCTAATCCAACTAATATCAAATCCTTCAACTACATAGTTTTGATCTATGTTTTGAACTTTAGCAGATAATTTATCTAATTTATTTGATATAATTTGTTGAATATTAGAAGATGAAGCTAATGGTTTACTTTTACCTACAAACTTTTTAAATCCTTCTATATCTTGTTTACTTCCTAATATATGTATTTGTTCTGGTTTTTTAATCCCAATATTTGTACTTAATAGTTTACCAATATCTCCCTCTAAAACATTTTCTACTATTAAAGAATCTGCTTCGTTATTTTTTATTTTTTCTTTAGCTTCTTTAATAATTTCATATTCATTTTTACCATCTATTTTATAATCTCTATAAGATTGATTATTGGCATTTTTTATTAAAGGATTTTTTATATCAACAATAGCAAATGTAAAATTTTTAGGTCCTCTAACTAACCCTTTTGACTCATCAGCTTCATATTCTGAAGTCATTGTTAAATTTCCAAATTCATCTTTTTTATAAATAAATTCAGAAAAATCACTATAATACAATGTATTTTTAGCTACTTCTTTATTAGTAGATAAAAATAATAAATCTTTTCTTTCTCCTTTTAAAAATTGTGTTACTCCATTTATAGTTTTAGATTTATCTCCTCTATAAACAATATCTTTTATTTTACTATCAGGAAATATAGAGTCTAAGTATTGAGAGTATAGTTGAGGTGTCCCTATTTTAGCTAACTCAGGATTAGAATCAAATAGTTCTTGTACTCCTGGTTTGATATAACCTATTTCATCAGCTATTTCAAACTCTTCCATTTGTTGCATACTTTCTTCTACAATTTGAGAAGAGTAAGCAAATATTTCATCAAATAATGTTTTATCTTGAATACCAAATATTACCTTAAATATTTGCAACAATTCATCCCATACAGATTTAAAGTTCTTATTAGTTGCTGGTATTTTCTTTAAATCTTCAATAAAATAAGGATTAGTAAATACAGCAGTTAACATCTCATCAATATTATTTAATGGATATTTATCACTAAATAACTGTTGCATTTTATCTGTATTTAAATAATCATTTAATTTTTGCATTGCTTTTACAGCAGCAGCATTAGGATTATTTAAAATATAACCATATGTATAAGCATGGAGAATTTCATGTAGTAATGTTCCTTCAGTACTATCTTTAAATTTAGTATTCTTAGCTACATATATTTTTCTTGTTGCTGGATCATATATAGCAGCAGATAATAAACCCTCAACCCTCATTTTTTCTACACCTTCAGGAGAGTTTTCATCAGTTATATAATCAACATCTAATAATTCAATAGGAACATTTAAATTAGATTTAAGTAATTGTTTAGCTAATGTTCCTAAACCACCTTCTAATCTAGCTATTTTTCTAAGTATAGTTTGACTATCTGATTTATCTGTTTGAAAATATTCATTTAATCTATTAACATTTTCTCCTATTTGACTACTTAATGGTGATCCAGATAATCTAGCTAATTCTGTTTTTAAAAAATTACCATCTTGTTTAGGTAATATAAATATACTCCAGCCAGAAGGAGTTTTTCTTAAAGTAAAAGAATAATAAGGACTTTGATTTAAAGTTTTTATCCAACTAATACCTTCAGATTTTTTAAGAATTTTAGGTACTTTTTTGTCACTTAATAATTTATATTTTTCATATAACCACTCATTGTTTTTTAATTGAAGAACGGTTGGTAACGTTTGACTTATAGGTTGTGTTTGTTGTAACTTATAAATATACTTACTATATATTTCTTCAATAGGCATATTCTCATTAATGGTTATCATTTGAGAAATAAATGCTGCTGGAACATTCTTTTTTATATCCTGAAATTTAGGATGGCTTAAATTAGCACAAATTAATTCTTTCATTTTTTAACACATTTATTAAAATAGTTTCTATTCCAATCTTCATCCTCAAAAGGATTTACGTCTTCAGAAGTTTTATACCACTCTTCAAAAGTAATATTTTCAGAAGTATTTTCTTCATTTTCATATGCAATATCGTCTTGAGGTTCTACATCATTAGATTGTACATATTTATTAGTATAGTTATAAAATCCTACGGGTTTAGGTTTAACTAATTCACTATAAATTTTAGGAGATTCTTTAAAGAATAGACTTTGTATATTAGTTCCTGGAATTTTACCTCTAAAAAATAATAAACTTAAATCTCTACCTGTTGTTAATGTTCCTGTATTTTTATTATATTTAGAACCGTAAGTATTATAAAAATGAAGATTTCTTAATTTATTACCTACATTTTTAGCTATCATTTCAATAGCATCTATTGATTTAAAATCACCTATAGAATCTTTTATAGCTTGATTTACTAAAGGGATAATATCATAATGAGGTAATTGATTATAATAAGATAAAGGAGATTGAACTACACCAGATTGAAATAAGGATACATTTATAAAATCTTCATATAATTTAGGATCTATAACTTTAATCTCTTCAAATTTACCTGTATAATAACTAGCTTCATCAGCAGATAAAGATTTAATTAATGGAGATAAAACAGTAGGTTGAGTATCTGAAGGACTTAATTCTATATTAAAGAAATCAGATATTATAGGATTATCATGTAATGGATGATTAGGGTCATTTTGAATTTCAATAATTTTATGACCTAATGTATTATCTCCATAAAACAACGATTCATTAAACCCTACTTTGTTTTGAATCAAATAATTAACTATAGCACCATAAACAATATCTGCTTCATATGGATCAGCATATTTTTTAACCACATTTAATGATGGGTCAATTAATAATCTAAATGTATCTTTAACAGATTGACTTTTTTGTAATACAGTTAAATCTTGATAAATAGCATTAACAAAATTAAATGAGTTTTTATAAAATACTTTTAATTGAGTTTTTTGAATTAGATCCGTGTATGGTTGTTGTTCATTATTTTCCATAGCACCTAAAGTATAACCTTTATCTCCAGACATTTCTTTAACAAAAGCATCATATTTATACTTTAATAAATTAGATTCTGCTAAGTTTTTTCCTGGACCAGCAGTATCAAATTTTGTAGTTGATATAGATTTTCTAAGAACTAATGCAGCATCTTGAAAATATAGAAAATCATCTAATAAATCTAACTGCATTTGTACAGCATTTTCAGGTAATTGTTTACCAAAAGCTAATTCTTCTACTTGTTTTATACTATAATTACCTCTTTCAGCTCTGTCATTATTTATCGTCTTTTCTTTATCTTCTTTATCTTTATTTAAATAAGCTATAGGATTAGTATCTAATTGTATTTTAAAATCTTCTAATTCAGAATTACCTAAATTATATTCTTTTAATGTTTCTACGATAATATTATTTTTATTAGTATCTAAACCCATACTTTTAGTTGTTATAGCATTATTACTGCTTAACTTTTCTAAATAAGTTTGAATAATAGGTACTTGTAGCCAAGCATATAAGTATTTAGGATTACCTCCACTTCTTTCAAATAATGCAGCAACATCACCTGTTTGTAAGTTAATACCTAATTCAGTTAAATAATCATCTTTTGCAGCATCTACAGCAGCAGTTAAGTATTCATTACCTAATCTGTCAGAAATTACTAAATCCGTTTTACCTTTAATTTGACTTAAATCAGCTAACCCTTCAGGAGTTTTATTATGGTCAAAATAAAAAGGTCTACCAGATTTAAAGTGTAAACCTACTTGTTGAGCTAATGTATGATGAGTTGATTGAGAAGCAAATACACCTACTAAGGCTTTAGAAGCAAACATTTGGTAAATTATATCTACTAAGGTATTTCCTTTAAAAATATTATCCCAAGTTAATTCTAATTTTTTAGTTGGTCTTCCGGCTTCTTTTAATTTTTTAGCTACTTCTTTTCCTGCCTCTTTTAATTGATCGGCAGAGTTAGGAGTTAATAATTGTTCCCTAACAATAGGGTCTTCAAGTATTCTTACAGCTTGTTCTATAAGTTTATTTTGAAGTTGTTTCTTTTTAAAGTTTTCAATCCATTCAACTCTACCTTCTTTAGTTATTAATTTAGTTAATTTATTATAAATTTTTTCATAATCTTCAATTGTAAAATCTTTTAAACTAAAAACATTTTTAATTTCTAATAAGTCAAGAGATTCATCTAATTCAGGATTTTCTATTAACATTTGAAGAACTTCATCTGAAATATATTCTTCTCCTCTTTTTTCAGCTTTATCTACTTTTTTATAATATTGTTCAATCTTTTTATTAAAATAATTTATTAAATTTTCATAAGATTCTTTTTTCTTTAAAAATACTTCTTCAGCATCCATATCTGCTGATATATATTTAATTTTACCATCTAGTATAATACTATTAGGTATAAATATATTAACCTTATCCACGTCAAAGTCAGAACCTCCTTGAGTTGTAATCTCTTTAGGAAGAATAATCATTTGATCTAAATGTTCAGGTAAAAAACCTATAACTTTTAGATGTAACATTGAATTATGTGCTTGAGTAGGAATACGATAACCTATATTAAGAAGTACTTGTTCATCGTCAAGGATGTAATTACCTTCTTCATCTTTTTTTACAAAATTTCTATACTTAGCAGGAAGAATACATTCAGCAGCTCCAGTAGTTTTATCAATATTAAAAAACTTTAATCCTTTATTAACAATATAAGATTGTTTAGCTTCTTTAGAAATAAAATCAATAGCTGAAGGAGTATCTACTGTTGAACCAGCTTGCATTTCCCAACCTTGTTGAGATACTTGAACTAGAGATGAACCATTAGTATATAATTTAATTAATCTATTGGTTACAATAGAGTTAAGTAAATTCATTATTTTTTGTCTTGAAGGAAGTCCGTCTATTGTACCTAATAAATTACCTTTAGTGTCTATAATAGAGTTTAAAGATTCTACAGTATTAATAGGGTATTCTCTACTAATAAGCTCATCTTTAACCATTTCTTTTAAAGCATTATAGTTCTTTATAGTAAAAGAAGTATTACCATCTTCATCAGTAGTTTCAGTAATACCAGCTACATCATAAAGATTTTTTCTTTCTATATCAGCAATTTGTTCTAATGTTTCAATATTTTCATCTAACCATTGTTTATATTTAGGATCTTTAGGTTTACCACCCTCATATAAATTAGTATATAATAGTTTTCTTGCTTGAGTTCCTTGTAACTGTTTATTAGATTCTTTAGGATTAATGTCTAATTGTATTCTAAAATCTTCTATAGGAAAATCAAATGTAGGGTTATCAGCTATTTTACCGTCTACCATTACATTTTTAAGATTTTTAGGTAATGCCATTTTAATAGCTGTTTCAGGTACAAAAAGTCCTGTACCAGTTTCCATACCATAATTATACTTTAGTTCATTGTTTAATCCTTTAACGTCAGCAGGTGATATTGGATAAACACTAAGTTTAATAAATACAGGAACATTAAATCCATCTATATTTAATAAAGAATAACCAACTGGTTTTAAAGGAGGAAAAATAGATTTCATATCTATCTTTTCACCTTTCATTAATTTTTGATAACCTTTTTCTTGTTTATCTGTCCATTGGTTAGCTCCTTTTAATATAGTTCTATATACTGGCATTAAAACAATACCCTGAGCATCATCTTCATTATTTTCTCCATACTTTTCGGATATAGCTAACAATGCTTTATCTTCAGAAGGATTTATAGTTTCTTTATGAACGTATACTTTAATTTTATTAGGGTCTCCTAAAAAATTTTTATCTTTATAATCTTTAGCTATTTCAGCAGCTAAGTTTTTAGATATAGATACTTGCCTACCTTCAGCTACACCAGCAGCAAATCTTTTAAACATATTTTCTGCTTTTACCGGTATTAATGAACCGTATACAGATTTAGTATAACCAATAGCAAAGTATAACTGATTGAAATTAAAATTATCAATTAATGTACTAATAATTTCATTTTTTTCTGATTCTGATTTATTTTTAAAATCAAATTTTTTAGCAGCACCATCACTAAAAGATAATTCTAACTTTTTAGTATCTTTATCTCTAAATATTACGTTATTGTTTAATAATATATTTTTAGTCTCTCCATTTTGAGATACTATATAAGACATTATTTTATCTCTAAATACAGGTAAAGTATCCTCTTTTTCTATACCTAAACTATTCCAAAACTCTAAGTAATTATTACTACCATATTTCCAATCAGGATGTTGTTTATCTAATGTATCTTGTTTAAATAAATTATACAAATTAGACATAAGCTTTGGAGATATTTTGGTAAAAGCCATTACATCATCAGGATTTTTAGTTTTAATTCTAAAACCTCTTTCCATTGCTTTATCTGCTGTTCTAGGAATATGAATAATAGGATTATTACTAAACATATTACTAAAAATAGTAGTATATAAATCAGGTAAATTTAAGT
>JACCDO010453078.1_pt1 | contig 11038 bp, 10 predicted proteins | sample 7446101 | NCBI WGS metagenome assembly JACCDO01 (sample SAMN15323440, study PRJNA562643) | freshwater metagenome | isolation source: river surface water | place: USA:Blue River Watershed | collected 2017-08-16
AGTAGCTTTTCTTATTTGTCCAATACTTTCAATTAATCTTGGTGAAATTTCATTTATATAAACATGAACCATAATAAAACCAACTTCATCTGGTCCATCAGTAAATCTACAAGCCATATCTAAATTTTTCCAATCTAGAGTTTTTGTTGAATCTTTTTTGACATAATTTCCAAGAGAATATGAATAATGATAATCCATCCACATTTTACTATTTAATTTAGTTGCAACTACATTAAATGGTTCAGCTACTTGTCTTGGTAAAATATTTCTAGCTTTACCATAATTTCCTGAAATTAAAAACTCATGGTATGATTTTTCTAATAAATATGCAGATGTAACAAAAGAATATGCTCTATATAAAGCTTGAATAACAAATACATCTAATTCTTTCTCAACTAATTCTTTATAATTGGGTAATTTTTCTACGTATGAAACTATTTGATCTTTAACCTTAATAATACTAGGTAGCCCATCTATAATATGCTGTAAATCATTATATTCAATTGGTAATTTAGCTAATGGTGCACTTTTTGGTAAAAATCCATTTGTTGCATCAACTGAAAAAAATCCATCTGTATACAAATCTTTCATTATTAATAATTAATGAATAATTCTTTAGTTAATTTATTTAGAAAAATTGATTTAAATTAATATTTAATTCATTATTAAATTATATTAAATGTCAACAAATATACCATTAGGACAATTAAGAACATTGGGTTCATTAGCTCACTTGGTCAAACCAAGCCAACTAATGCAATCAACCCAACCAATCCAACCAACCCAACCAACACATCTAACAAATCCTGTGTTAAATAATGTTGGTTCACCATGGTCTAAAGAAGAAGATAAACAACTAATTAAACTTTATAATGAAGATAAATTAGATGTTATACAAATATCAAAATTACATGGAAGAGCTGTTGGTGGAATTTTAGCAAGACTTGTTAAAAATAATATTATTCCTAATAAAATAGTAGCAAGAGGTTATAATTTAATAAATCAAACAATACCAATTACAGACCCAATTACAGAACCAAGTCTTGTACAAAGTCAAAATGATAGTGAAATAAAAATGATAACAATAAATGATAATGAATATATTGTATCAGATAATAAAGTTTATACTATTAAAAAAGTTAGGGGAGAACTATGTGGTTATTATGATCCAACTACTAACTCTATTTATAATCAAGATATGCTTGATAAAATTATAAATTGGGTTAAATTAAATGAAACTAAATTTCTAAAAATGCAGTTTTATGGATTAGATATAGAAATGTTACAAAAATATTTTCAAGCATATAGATTATTAAAAATATATAATGGTTTAGTTAATAAAACAGAACCAATAAATGTTTGTGTATTTTATAAATTTCTGACTGGAAATTCGTGGTCGGATGAATTGGATAAAGCAATTCAACTATTACCAACTGGGGGAGATATAATTATTATTGAACAAAATGAAAATTATCAAATTATCAAAGACTATCTTCAAATACGTGGATTATCTATTGATATTGATGATTATTCACCAACTAATAAATTATTCTGTTTGACTGGGATTAAAAAACTTCCAAAATTAAATAAAACTATTATGTTTCTAGATACAGAAACAACAGGATTTTCAACATCAACTAATCCAAAAGAAATTGATAAATTTAATAATGCAAGATTAATTGAACTTGGATATTTAATATACAATAAAGATAATTGTAAAATAAAAGAGGTTAGTTCTCTAGTTAAACCACAAAATTTCACCATTAAAAATACATTTGTTCATGGAATTACAACCAGTCAAGCTTTAACAAATGGTTTAGAAATTAATACAGTATTATCTCAATTATATGAAGATTTGAAAAATACAGATACAATTATCTGTCATAATATTAATTTCGATATGCAAATATTATTATCTGAAGCATTTAGATCAGGAAATACACAATTATATGACTTGATTGAATCAAAAAATAAATTATGTACTATGGAAATAGGAAAAAAATATATGAAATCAACTAAAAATCCAAAATTAGTTGAATTATATAAATATCTATATAATAAAGAAGTTAAACAAGATCATCGGTCATTATCTGATTGTATTATTTGTGCAGATTGTTATTATAAGATGGTATAAATTATAATAACTTTAATTTATAATTATTATATAATATATAATATATAATATATGTCAAGAGCTTTATTAATTGCTAATCAATATTCTAATTTACCTAATTATACATTAAATGGATGTTTTAATGATATAGATAATATTAAAAAAAGACTTTTAAGAATAGATCCAAAAATAGAAATTGTAGTAATGAGAGATGATTTACCAACAAATTCTGAACTATTTCCAACTAGTAATAATATTATTCAACAATTTACTTTATTATGTAAATCTCTAAAAACAAAATTATATTTTTATTATTCAGGACATGGTACTAATATATCTGATAGTAACCGCGATGAAAAATTAATAACTAATACACAAGATGGTAATAAAATATTTCAAAATTCTAGTTTAAATAGAGATAGTTGTATGGTATCAAATGATATTGATTATATTTCAGTTGTATCAGATGATGCTTTAAATAAAGTATTAACAAATTTAAATAGTTCACAAACTTTATATGCATTTATGGATTCATGTCATTCAGGGACTGCTATGGATTTATGTTATGTTAATATGGGTCAATACACTTCTAATTTTAAAAGTAAAACACTTTCAAACTTGCAAAGAGAAATATTAGATAAATGTAATATAATATCTGCAAATTATCCAGAAAGTAATAATAATATTAATGGTAATGTTATTTTATTTGCAGGAACTCGAGATAATGCATATAGTTATGAAGGCAAAGTAAATAATGTGCAATCTGGTTATTTTACTAATATAATATGTACATTATTAGATATAGATGCTAGCTCTTATTCAATTGAAAATTTTTACTATAATTTAATTGCTTTACTTAATAATAAAAAGCAAATACCAGTATTAACAACGTCTAAAAATATTAATTTAAAATCATATACAATGAAAGATTTTAAAATATCACCAAATAAAACCTTATTAAAATTATTACAAAAGAATATATCTGTAATAAAATCAATTAATTTTGAGAAAGGAGAAGAAATTATAGATGATGGTAAAATTATTAATTATAATGGTTTATTAAGACTTTATTTATCTAAAAAAACCAAACAAATAAAAAAACTATCTAAATTATAATATATTGTACCTTTCACTGAAAAATCTTAAAATAATTCTTCAAATGATATTTAGATATCTTATATTTAATTATATTACATATTAATTTTAATTCTTCAGATAATTTGAAATCAGTTGAATGATGTTTTACTCATATTATAAAATATAAAAATAGAATACTATTAATTTAAAGAAATATAATTAAATCTTAGTTATATGAAAAATAGAGACTTGATATATGAACAAGAAAATATAGGATATAATTCTCAATATCTAGAAGGTGGTATAAAATGTAAAAATTACAAGTTATGTGAAGCCGTATTGCCACCTGATTGTTGGACATGGGGTAAAAATTATTTGTGTATAAATTGTGATAATTTTGGATGGAATGAATTAACATTTATAAATAGTGATGACGAATGTTGTATTTGTCTAAATCATTGTATAAATAAAATGGAATTTCCAACAAAATGTGGTCATTCTTTTTGTATTGAATGCTGTAAAAACTTGTTATTTTGGGATGAAACAAGGTATCATTTATCTCCTGAACCATTTGGTTGTTCTCCTTGTCCAAATGGTTGTATAAATCCTATTAAAGGAAAACAATGTTATTGTGAAGAATATGTTGAACTACAAAATAATTGGGAAATAGAAAATCTAGCCCAGTGGAAAAAATGGAATGAAGCAGAAAATTTATCAATAGAACAAAATGAAGATGAAAATTCTTCATTTAGTAAATGTATTTGTCCATTATGTAGAAAAAAATATAATTAATATAAAAATTATCAAATATTTCTGAACCATTGGAATCCTCATAATTAACAAAAAGCATCAAAAAAATTACAATATATCAAACATTGCAAGTTCTTATTTCTGTTAATGTTAAACCTCAATATAAAAATTATACCATATGGGGAAAAGTTATAAAAGGATTAGATATTATAGAGTTTATTTCAAAACAAGGTATTCAAGGTGGAAAGAATGATGGCAGATCAAATATAAATTTTGCTATTAAAAGTGTTACTGTAACTAATAAATAAAATTAATTAAGTGGTACAAATGCTTTTATTTTTTCAACAGTAATATCAAGCTCAAGTGTATTAGTTTTATTCCATCCTAAATATCCTCTTAGTTCTTGGATTTTATTTGGAATAATTGGATATAATAAAATCATAATAAAATCCAAATAAAACATTTGAATAATCATCATGTGAATTTTATCTTCTTGACTAACTGATTTGTCCCACGGTTTATTATCAGTTAATTCTTTATTTGCGGTTTGACATAGTTGCAATAGTTCTTCTTTATAACTATTATGATTATATTCTTGTATAAAAATTCTAACTTTGTTTATAAAATCATTTTTCTTACTTGGATAATTATAATCCACTAATAATTTATTTATTTCATTTTGTATTGGTTTAACTAATGTAAAAACTCTTTGAAATAAATTACCAAAATTTTTAATTAATTGATTGTTATAAATATCTTTAATACGATCTTCACTAAATTTAATGTCTTCTCCCCACGATGTTTCCATTATTAGATAATATCTAATTGCATCAATTGGAAATTTGTTAATTAAATAATCAACATCTATAACATTATTTAATGATTTAGACATTTTAATACCATCCTTATCCAAAATAAAACCATGTACTAAAATATTAGATGCTTGATAATTAACACTAGACTTTGTACAAGACTTTAATATAGCAGGATAAATAACCGAATGAAACCATACAATATCTTTACCAATTAGGTGTATAGTTTTATCAATATTAGAATTTTCTCCATATAGAATTTTAGCACCAGTTACATAATTTAATAATGCATCAAACCAAACATATACAATATGTTTTTGATCAGATTTATTACTGTTCGAAGATTCTAGTTGTGGAAAATCAATTCCCCAATTAAAACTAGTTCGACTAATTGATAAATCTTTTAAATCTTCTAATCTATCATCAAAACTAAATTTACTATATGGGTGTAATAATTTAGAATTTAATAAATCTTTAATGTAATTTTTATATTTTTCAAGTCTAAAAAAGTATGATTGTTCTGTTATTTTTTCATATGGTTTTCCAGACATTGGATCCTTAAAATCTGTTTGAGCTGCTTCTAAATCTGATACAAAACATTCTTCTCTTACATTATAATACCCTGAATATTCAGACAAGTATATATCATCTGATTGATTAGATTTAATAATTGAATCCTTTACTAGTTCTTTATGTTTAGAATCAGTTGTTCTAATAAAATGATCAAAATCAACTCCTAATTTTTCATTTAGTGATCTAAATTTTTGAGAATTTAAATCACATAATTCAATTGGAGTAATATTTAATGATTTAGCAGTAGATTCTATTTTTTTACCATGTTCGTCAGTACCAGTAAGTAATCTAACATCTGAAAACAAACTAAATGATTTTTTAAGGAAATCACTTAAAACAGATTCATATAAATGACCAATATGAGGATTTCCATTGGTATAAGAAATAGCAGTAGTTATTAACATTTTTTGTTGTTTTTCCATTATTTTGTATTTATTATATTATTAATTCTAAAATAATCAATTTTTAAATAAAGGTTTTAATTACATTTTTAATTGGAATATTAGCTTGAAAACTCTTATTTTCAGATATATTCACATTTTGAATAATAATATTGGGAGAATCACCTATATTCATACTACACACTTTTCCCCAATTATCAACAACCATAGAATGTCCATATGATTTATATGATAGATCATTATTTAATGCTGTCGAAACTCCAATGATCCAGCATTGAGAATCAACAGCTCTAGCTCTCAATAATAATTCCCAATGAAGTGAACCAGTAAATTGTGTAAAACTTCCGGGATATACAATAATATCACAATTATTTTTAGCATAATAATTTGATAGTGTATTAAATCTCAAATCAAAACAAATTCCTAATCCCACACGTCCATATTCTGTATCAAAAAATACAGGTTCTGTACCGGGGCTTAAAATTTTTGATTCTTGAAAAAATATTCCATTATTTGGAATATTGATATCAAACAAATGTATTTTTTTATAAGTACAAACCAAATTTCCATTATACCAAACAGTACATGTATTATAATATTTATCATTTTCTTTCACTGGTATAGAACCACCAATAAGATAAACTTTTGGATATTTTGTTGATATATTATGTAATAGTTTAACAGTTGGATTTTCATCTGAAATAACTAATTCTTCAGCATATTCTTTAAAATAGTTAATACCATAGGGTGAATTAAAACATTCAGGTAAAATGATAAAATTTATTGATATATCAATATTATTTTCAATTAACATATTAACAATGTCAAGATTAGTTTTTTTATCAATTCCGGGTTGATTTTGAATAATTAAATGGGTTGATGACATAATACACTTACTTTTACTTGATATTACAAATATGTAATTAAAATTGTATTAATTTCAATTTTAATTATATTTAAAGGCACATTAATAATTATAATTTAATAATGTTGGTTATAATGTATGCTATGTTTCCATTTTTATTATTCTCATTATTAGTATTATTAAAATATATTAGTGATAAATTATTTGATAATATTAATTCAACTATTGGACATGGTTCTAAATCAAGTCCAATACATGTTGGTGTAATTATGGATGGTAATGGTCGATGGGCAACAAAAAGAAATTTACCCAGAATATACGGTCATAAACAAGGTGCTTCTGGAATAAATAATTTAATAATTGAATGTATCAAATTTAAAATTAAATATATCACATTATATGGATTATCAACTGCAAATTTAAAACGTCCAAAAGAAGAAGTTAACGGATTATTTAAAATTATGGAAGATTATATTAAAGAAAATACCCAATGGATTCAATCAAATAATATTAAAGTTAAAGTGATAGGAAATACAAATATATTTCCATTATCTTTACAAAACAGTATTAATGAATTAATTGAAAATACAAAAGATTCATCAGCTATTACATTAATATTAGCATTAAATTATGATTCAAGAACAGAAGTTTGTAATGCAGTTGATCGTTATTTAAATGATATTAAAAATAATGTAATAGAACAACCTGAACAATTAGATTGGAAAACATTTAATAAATATTTAGATACAGCAGACTTTCCAGATCCAGACTTGATAATACGCACATCCGGTGAATATAGAATTAGTAATTTTTTATTATTGCAATCAGCTAATGCAGAATATATATTTTTACCAGTATTGTGGCCTAGTTTTACAAGTGAACATATGAAAGAATGTTTGATAGAATATAATAAACGTGAAAGGCGATTTGGACTAACTCCAGAACAATGTAAAGATTTAGTAAAAAAAAATAACTAGACAATAAACTAATAACTAATAAATATATAAAAAAATTGATTTATATATAAATTAGGAACTATTCTAATAAATCATTAATGGATTTTTTAAGCATGTATGAAATGTCACCCTATACACTTTTTTCAGCAATGGTTTCAATTACTATTGCATTTTTCATTTCTAAAAGTTTTGTAAAATATCATTATTATCTCCAAAACAAGATTAATAATATTGAATATGCAGTTCATGAACTTAAACTACTTCAAGTAGAACAACTTCGGATGCTATGTGAAGATAGTCAAGATAGTCAAGATAGTCAAGATGAGGCAGATGAAGTAGATGATGATGGTGAAGAAACTGCCGATGAAGATATCAATTCATCAGAAACCGAAGATGCAGAAGATGCAGAAGATGATGAAAATGAAGAAGAAACTGAAGATGATGAAAATGAAGAAGAAACTTTTAAGAATTCAAACGGTAATAAAATTGATATTGATAATGTTATTGATTTTATTCAATCAACGACTCCTGAAAATCTTGAAATGATTTTACAAGCTTGTAGTGATACTGATAATATTTTAATTCCAAACTGGTTTACCAAGAGTGATTTTGAAAATTTAACTGGTACTAGTTTAACCAAGTCTAAATGGTTAAAACTAACAGAAAAATCAGAAGGACTAATTGGCCATACAAATGCAATGGTTGTTCAATGGTTTGATAATATTAGTGAAATTATCTATGATAATGATAATGATGATGACGATGAAAGTGAAAATAATGATGTGTTTGAATCAGAAAATGATAATTCACCACAAATGCTAATTGAAACTGATAGTGATGAAGAATCACTAAATGAAACTAAAGAATCAATTGAAAATCAACTTTATCAACTAAAAGTTGAGCAACTTAAAAAGATGGCTCACATTAGTAAAAATATGACAAAATCAGAATTAATTTCTAACATTATGAAAAAAAATTCTATTAAAAATGTTAAAAAAAGTCTATCTAAATTTGTTTAATTTATAAATTATGTTTTATAATATAATAATTAAATAATTAAATAAATTAATGAACGATTTAAATATGTTATTTAATAAAATATATGAATCAAATGATAATGTTAATAATGATTTAGAAAGTTTACAAAAAATATTTGATTATAATAACAATAATAATGATAATAATAAATATATATTTGTATTTGATTTTGATTTAACATTAACAATTAAATCATCTGATGGAATAAATATTAATTCTAATTACGTTGAATTATTTGATTCAAATGATAAAATAAACCAATTAAAAAAGTTATTACATAAAATAATTAAAAATGGTAATATTAATTATATTAATACAAGAGCATTAGTTTCTGATGTAAAACGTATATTAATAAATGTTGGTATAAATATAGGAAATGATGTTAATAATAATGAATTATTTAAAGAAATTAAAGGATCATCAAGTGTAAATTATATTAATAATCCATTTTCTGGCGAAGAATTATATATGTATAATTTAATAAATATTAAAAATCCAATTATATTATGGGGTGTTAAAAAAGTAATTTATTTAAATAAAATAGCCGAACAGGAGAAAGTCGAATTTAACAATATATTATTTTTTGATGATTCAGTTGTGAATATAAATATAGCTAAATTAAATGGTTTTACAAATTCTTTTCTAATAGGATCAAATGATTCTGGTATATATGGGCTAGACTATTTATTACTTAAATTAGAACAAATCCTAGAATTAATGAATTAAATAATATTTTAATATGTAAAAAAATATTTTAAAATATTATAAAATACCATATTGTAGATAACCTATGAATTATTTTATTGAAAAGGTTGATTTCTTAATTAAAGATTTTGATATTAATTCCACAAATATTATTAATTCCAAACTAGAATTATTTACAGAAACAAATAATATGTTATCTAGTTTTAAAATAACCAATTTTTTAGGTAAAGGTACAATAGGACAAGTTTATTTGATTGAAAATGAACATAAAAAATATGTTATAAAAATATCTAATGATAAATGTCATAATGATTTATTTAATGAACTTGATTTAATTAGAACATATTTTTCCAAAGGTAAAATAGTTCATAAAGCATATCCAATATATTTTGGAAATTTTATTAATTTAAATGCATTTGCAATTATTTATCAATATTTAGGGTTTTATAATTTAGAGAAAATTAAATCTATTAATTATAAAATAACATTCAATTATAATAGATCTATAATTAAACAATTAATATTGCAACTAACTAATTTTTCAACTATAATACACGGAGACTTAAAACCATCGAATGTTGTTATTGATATTGTTAATAATGATATTATTGCAACAATAATAGATTTTGGTTTGATTAGAGAAAAAAACGGAATATCTGGTCTTATTTCTACCAATTATATAACATCACCTGAAAGTTTATTAACTCTAGAAAAATATAAAAAATATCATGACCCAATTGACACTATTGATATGTCAAAACATGATTATTATGGATTATTTTGCATATGTATTAATTTATTTGTTAAAAATAATTATTGGAAAATATTATCATCATATATTAATAATTTTATAAAAATAGATAATGTTAATTTAATGAACCATTCATCAATTGAAATTTTTGTGTATGTATGGTATAGATTTTATTACTCATCTATAAATGAATTACCCAATATTACATTCCAAAATTTAATTCGTCATATAGAGAAAAAACATAAAACAATTAAGAATAAAACATTTTATTCATTTGAATTATTTTATGAACAGTTTGTAGTTCCTTATTTGGATCCAACTTTAATTAATGTTAAATATATATTTTTATTTATGGAATTTTTAAAAAAAATATCACATTTTGATCCAAATCAAAGAAGTGAATTAAATAGTTTGTTATTTGATGATTTTTTTAATTAAAATCTATAATCTTTATCAACTTTATTAGCCCATTCAAATCTTTTAATTAATACCTTAGTAAATAATTTTTCTGGAGGTATTTCAAACTTTTTAATAAATGCGAAAATAATTCTAGGATCTATATAATTATTTTTGGATGTACCTAATGATACATTTTTCATTTTAAGTTTTGTTTCTTTTTTAAGTTTTAATGATTTTATTTTAGCTTCAACACTTTTAACTTTTTCATTATTTTTTTTTTCTTGATATTGTTGTTTTTTCTTTTTAAGTTCTTTTAATCTAGTTTCTATTTTATCTAGCATATTATCAAGTGATGTATTAACACTTTTTTGATGATTGCATAATAATGCCACAGCTGTATTAGCTTGATTAAACATTGCAATCAAATAATTTAATCTTTCATTTGGTTCTATTTCAGTAACTTTTTCTTCTTTTACTTTATCAAGTTCTTTTTGAAATAATAAACTAGCATTATATGTACGCCATACTTTAGCTGTTAATCCTTTCATAATAGAACTTAAATAATCATTTAATGATGTTGAATTAACAAGATCAAATA
>JACCDO010803001.1_pt1 | contig 11038 bp, 15 predicted proteins | sample 7446101 | NCBI WGS metagenome assembly JACCDO01 (sample SAMN15323440, study PRJNA562643) | freshwater metagenome | isolation source: river surface water | place: USA:Blue River Watershed | collected 2017-08-16
AAGACAAGAAGAAGGCCGAGGCTGCGGCAGCAGCAGCGAAAAAAGCAGAAGAAGACAAGAAGAGGGCCGAGGCTGCGGCAGCAGCAGCGAAAAAAGCAGAAGAAGACAAGAAGAGGGCCGAGGCTGCGGCCGCATCAGCCGCCGGAAGAAAGCCACTTGTAGCACCTAAACCAACACCGGAAGCATTAAAAAAAGCAAAGGAAATAGCTTATTTCAAAAATATTAAAAATAGTATGGAAACATGGTTTCGCGAAACTACATCACAATTAAATATATCTGACGTATTCAAATATTTGGATACAGTAAATGCTCAGTATAGAAGTCTATTTGGATTATCCCCCCCCGCAGACAGTTTTCAAAATAATTGTAATTCAAAAATGGAGCCATCTGCGACAAGCGAGTGTGCTACCCAATTAGATGATTTATTACAAAAAATTGACAATACGCTATATACATCTTCTTATACTATGACAGATTGGAATACACTTGAACCGCATCCGTTGGATATTGGCTATGCTAAAATAAGAAACATGCGTGATCTTTACATTGTTTATTACTTTGATTATAAAGGTCGTTATTCCTTACCCGCACCTACACCGGAAGCATTAAAAAAAGCTGAAGAAGAAAAGGAGAAGGCGGCAGCAGCAGCGAAAAAAGCAGAAGAAGACAAGAAGAAGGCAGCCGCGGCTTCTGGTGGACCAGGATCCACTCCCGGTAAATGCGATCCACGTGATCCTCCTGAGGGAGATGCATGTAACGGTTGTGATGGTCTTATGCAACAAATTATATGTAACGGCCAAAAGAAGGACAAATTCAAAAGAACAACATCAGGACCCGGACCCACACCCACACCCACACCCACACCCACACCCACACCCACACCAGGATCTGGGACACCTAATCCGATGCAGGTAATAAATCAAGCAAAGGAATATGGTGATTTATTAAAATATATCAACACTGAAATTGATAGTTCATTTAGTGACTGGGATAATGAATTAAATGATGATATAATAAAATATATAAACAGTCTAAAAAATATAAAAATATTATCTAGTGCCACGAAAGACATAGATGATGCGATTGATAAATTAAATGATTATAAAAAAAATATAGATACATATTTACAAAAACTCGAAGTTAAAGCAGATAAAATAGAAGCTTTAGACAAACTAATAAAACACTTTAACGATATGAAACAATATTTTAATAATTCTGATTTGGTAACATATCTTAAAAATAGTGCCGGTCGTAAAAGAGATGATCCAATTTGCGCACCACCAAGCTGTAAAAAATGCGGGGATGATACAAGAACACAGGAATGTATAATGGGAGGCAAAGTGACAGATAAATTAAAACAAGAATATAACACGCTCAGTACCGAAATTAAAAATAAAGGCAGCACATTTAATAGATCTCAACTTAATACACTCAAGTTAAATGAAATAGAAAATAGTGATTTTTCACCATATAACACTAAAAAATTTGCTGATCTTAAAAAATCATTAGAAGCAATGATAAACGAATTAAATCAGCCTATTACTAATGATATTTATCACAAGTATATAGATCGAAGCAGTGATGAATTTAAAAATGATAATAATCTAACAGCGTTAAATAAAATGAAAATAGAAACTGAATTAAACAGTATCAAAGAGTCACTTATAAAAATGGAAAAATACTTAGGAGGCTTATATGACACTGTAGCTAAAAATAAATACTTAAAATATAAATTAAAATATATGGCATTAAAAAATAAACTTAATTAAATATTCTATACCAATACACATTTAATATTTTATAGTGTTCTTTAATTTCATATACTTTGATTTATATTTCATATATTTCATGAAATATATATTATATTTATTTTCTACATTTTTTTTACATATTGGACAGTCTTTTACACGCTTTATACACTCGTTACATAAAAGATGACCGCATGGTATCATTACATTATTTACTTCATACAGATTACATTCAGGACATTTAATTCTTTTTATATTTTTTTTACTATATTCATTTAAAATTTCTCTAATTTTAATTGGATCTTTTATATTTAATATTTGTGTAATATATTCTTCATCAACAAATGGTATGTCATCATCTGTAAATATTTTTTTTACAATTTTACTATCTAATAAATTTATACTTTTTGTATTAAATGTTATACTTATATCTATTTTTATATCTTTAGGAAATGGTTTAATTTCATTTAAATCTTTTGAATATTGTATCGCTGGTTTATGTCTTGATAAATCAATATATTCATAATATAATTCATCTAATTTATCTTCTGGTATATCTGTCATTTTTGGAATAACCATAAAAGATTTATCTTTTAATAATTTTATTTCTTTTTCATTTAGTCTCTCATATGTTATACATATGTATCCAATTAAATTAGAATCTTCTGTTAATTCAGATGGTTTTATATTATGTGCGTTATATCCCATATTTATTGATCCAACAAATATATGATCTGCTGAAAAATATTTATAACCTCTTACTATCTGACCCTGTGTTGTTTTAATTTGATAATATTTTGGCCCATACATATTAGAATGTGCTAAATTACTGCAACGAATATCAACAATCGGTTGATTTAATGATTCGTATTTTATAAATTTGCTACCACATTCACATTTCATCTGATCACACACCCAATATTCAAGAAATAAAGCAATATCTAATTCTTCAAAAGGTGAATATAAATCATCTTTTTCTTTTAAATCTTCAATTGTTAGATTATCTTTTAATAACTGTTTAATATATCTTTTTCGTGTTTCTGGTGCTACACCATTTAGTAAACTTTTACCCATGGGACTTAAAAAATCCTCTAATTTCTTCATTTGTCCTGTCTTTGGAGTATTACTGCTATTTATAATATCAATTATATCTTTGTATATATCTGGTTTATTTTCATCAATGGAATCATCTTTTATAATACCATCTACGCTTATTAAATTTGGTGCTTCTAATATTTCATGTACTTCATCTTTTGATAAATATTTAGACGCCATTATATATTATTTAGAACATAATTGTAATAATTTTTTATGATATATATTATTTTCTGGTATATTTGTTAAATTAGATAATATCATTAAATCTGTTCTATTTATATGTTCTTCTATTATACCATTATTTGTATTTTGTGATAAACTTATATATTTTTTATTTAATGAACAAATATACATTTCCGGATCTAAATAATTAGTGCCAACATCTTTTAATTCATTGAGGTGGGTTGATTTACTCCACCAAAAATTACCTGAAAAATGTAATTTTGGATATAAATATAATGAACAACCAACCGCATCATAATTTTCTAATAATATGATACATAATTTATATTTTGTTATTATATAATGATTTAATATCTGTCTTATTCTTTCAAATATTGTATTTCCTTTTGTTATTGCTTTTGTATGAAAATAATATAAATAATAATTGTCATCATTTATATATTTTTTATAATTATTTATGGCAAATTTTTCAAATAAATTTTTATATGTCGCGATGTATACAAATTTATTATCCTTATCATAATTTTTTAATAAATTAATAATTTCATTATCACGACACATTGTTATAAATATTATTAATTTCTTCGTTTCATCATATAAACCACTTTTTAGTAATAATGTCATTTGTTCATTAACAACCTCTATATAATTCATCTTACAACATATAAAATAAACACCATTAATAATAAACATTATATATAAATTATAAAATTATTTTATATGATTATTTATATATGCCAACAAATAATAAAGAAAATTTAATGATTTTATTAAATATTATCACATTTTTATTAAAATATTTATTTATATGTAGTTTAATTTTTTCACTTGCCTATTTAATTGTACGTGCTAAATTTAAACGTGAATTACCACATGATCGTGTTCATAGTATCCCCAAATATATGTGAGTATATATATAAAAAGATACTTTAATGATAATAATATATGAATTATCTAAAAGATTTAATATTTGGCACACCAACTGGTACACCAACTAGTACACCTGTTGAATCTTGGGAGAATATACCGTGTACGGAGCCGAACGTTATTGAAAAATATAGTTTATCTTATCGTCCCTATACATATAGTGGGATGGCACCTATTGGTTGGTGGATAGATGAATGGATCGCCGAATATAAAATAATCGCAATTAATAATAACACTGAACCATATTCTTGTTCAACATTTCCGGATTTTAATGAAAAAATATTTGATACGGAACACTATGAGCAAGTCATATATAATTTAGAACAAACCTATACAGAGAAAGCATTTAATAATAACAATAATATTGAAATTATTAAAAGAATTGAACCCGATATATTTAACTATAATGATAAAGAGTATGATTTTTCTAGATATGAGTTTATTGTGAATATTACGAAATAACTTTAACAATCTCAATCGGGTTCTCCATGGATTCTATTATTTTATTTATATTTTCATCATTCTTATAATCATGAAGATATATAATTTTCTTTATTCCACTTGCTACCAATGATTTAAAACAATTAATACACGGATAATGTGTGATATAGGCGATTGCATCTTTTGTTTCAACTCCGCGTTTAGCACAATCTGTTATCGCATTAATTTCCGCATGGATTGTTGCTTGTTCATGATTGTCTCGTATTATACTATGATGTTTCGCTCCAGGTAAAAAACCATTATATCCAGCACTAATAAGGCGATTATCTCTTACCAATACACAACCAACATGGAGACGATGACAAGGTGACCTCATTGACATTAATAGTGCTGTAGATATATGATAATCATCCCATTCAATTCTATCATTAACATTATCTATTATATTTTGTAAATTTTTATACATATAATAATATTATTATATAACTTTTTATAATGATAACAAATATTATAAAAAGTACAATCATAATGTTAATATTAGATATTATCTTTTTAATATCCATATCAACGTTATTTAAACCAATGTTATATAATATACAAGGTACAAGTAGTATTCTTAGACCTATACCTGCTATATTGTGTTATATCATGTTAGTATTTGCTTTAAATTATTTTATATTAAATTCAGATAAAACAAATAAACAAAAAGTAATTAATGCGATCTTATTAGGCTTAGTTATAAATACTGTTTACGAAACAACTAATTATACTTTTATAGACAAATGGAATATATTGGTTGGAATTATTGACTCGCTATGGGGTGGTGTATTATTTGGTCTTACAACTTATTTAACATTATTAGAGTTTAGCAAATAGTTCACATTTAAAACAATAGATTTTAATATAATTAGACGGATGCTTTTACTTTTTTTAAGCTGTATCATAATAAATTCACATATTTGTAAATATGTTTACAATACAACGGAACCAAGTATAATTATTGATATTATACCTCATTATAACGATATTAATAATATAGATTTATATTATAATAATATGCGTTATTCTGGTCATGATATAATAGAACTAATTCCAACACAAAATACAACTGATTTATTATTATATATTAATTATAAAACACATCATTCTAATAGAACTGACGAACCATTTGTTTATTTATTCGTAGTTCACTCGCGCACAGTAGGAGTTAATGGAAGCAGACAGAATTAAATTTGCGTGGCTATATAGCCAAGATTTGTTAATAATTTAATAGTTTTTATTAATTTTTTTTCATAACAACGTTGTATGTTATACGTATTTATAAATTTATAAATTTTATCATATTTCAGTATAATAAAATTTATAATACTTTGTGATTCATAATAAATACAATCATAAACATTGGAAACAAATGTAATTTTATCAAATGTAAAATTATTCAAAATTATTTTATATAATTTTACATCATCTGTTTTATATGAATAAGTTAAAACTGTATTAATATGATATGTAAAAAATTTATATTTTCCAAATCCATCATTTATATATTTGTAGTTTTTATACTGACAAGCAGTTATTAAAATATTATTAATTTCATTATGTACTAATTCACCTCTATATATCATATCATAAGTATACTCAATCGCTTTTACAGTGTTGTTTTGCGCGAGTAAATCTATAATTACATCCATATTGGCGTGTTTTAAATAATATAATTGTTATTATATATTTATTTTCAATTTTTATAAAGTGCGCCTTTGGCGTATCGTAAATTCTATCCTCCGATCATTTTTTATTCAAACCCAGCTAATCTCATACCAAGTTCATTTAATACTGGTTGGTGAATCATATTAAATTCTTGTAATTCTTTTCCATATGTACGTGGTGTTTTTGGGAATAATTTTGGATTATTCGCCCAATGGTTAGTTACTCGTAACTCATTGAAAGCTTTACATTTTTTTTCTAATGCCTTATTAGTGCTCATATTACGAGGCATCATACATACATATACAACCATTCTAAAATTTTCATTCTCTCTATTCTTTTCTGCTTCTTTACCCTGATGAATCGTACGTGAATCCCATAAGACAAGTGAACCAATGCCTGCTTTTACGGCATATTTCTTACATCCCTTATCTTCATAAAATTTCATTTCATCTTCATTTATTTTATACCAATCATCTTTAATTTCTAAATTAAATTCATTACGCAAAGCCTGATGATATTTATGTGATTTTTCTAATACTGTTAATGTAGCATCCTTCTCATTTACTGGGTATAAATTTATAAAACCTTGAATACAACATTTTTCTGGTTTCATAAAAGATTGATCAGTATGAAACCAATTATTGCCAAGATACCAACCACGTTTTGTTTTTTCAGGTGGTAAATGTACCGATAAACCATCAAAACTTACAAGTAATTCTTCTTTTGGTGTTTTCCATATTTTTTCAAATACCTTACATACATTTTCATTCATTCTAATATCCCATATTGGCTGCATCTGACCAAGTGAAAAATGTTGTAACAACATAGAATGAAGAGGGAAAAAGTCAAAATAATGTTTCCATGTAAATTCATTATTTATATCAAAACGATTTTTTGTAACATATTTTAATTCAGTCCATATATTATTTCTAATAGAAACACATTCTTCTTCAGATAATACATTTGGGATTACTGCCACACCATGATTATCTAAATATGTATTAACATTATTTAGTGTTGTATTAAATTCTTTATATTCCATTAATATAAAAAGATGAATATCTTTTTATATATGTGAATGTACGCATTATCGCACCTGTGGTTTTGTGTTTTTCATCAATAGATTGACGTCTGACATAATTATAGCAATTATTTTATAAACTATATTAATGTATAAATTTATTATTAAAATAATTGCTGTTATTATGATATCTGTTTTATTTATTGATTCAGGAATAGATAAGATTTTAAATTTTATGAAAATAAGTGATGGATTACATACAAAAATCTTATTCAATCTATTACCATTGTTCGTATCACAAATCTCCATAGTTATCAGCATATTACTTGAATTAATATCACCCCTCTTATTATTATTTGGTGTTATTTCTAACAATAAAAAATATATAATTGCTGGCACATTAGGATTAATAATATTTACAACATTAGCAACAATTTTTTATCATCCTCTACCTAAGCAAAAAAATGCTTTTATTAAAAATATGTCAATAATTGGCGCGTTATTATTTATTTCCGCTAACTAATCATTTTATTTATTTCCGCTAACTAATCATTTTATTTATTCTATTTGAAATATATTCTAATGGTAATTTTAATTTCGCATAAATATCTTCTATAAAATTAATATGATTATCCATTTTTGTATTTGATAATTCAATTTGTTTTATTTTAATTTCCATATTTTCTAATCTTTTTTCTATACTTTCTAATTTATTTATTATTTCTTCCATTATCAATCAATATAAAAGATATTATATAATATTTTTTATATTTAAATATTCATGATAAAACTGGAAACGATTTACTGTTTCCCGCCAAATGATTGTTGAATCTGTGACTTTGAGCTGGCAATTGCGACTTCCTTTGTTAGAGAACGTTGTTCAGCTATTTCATGTTTGAGATTACTAATTGTTTCTCTGAGAACACTAATTTCCTTAACTTGTTGATCCACTTGAGCCGTAAGACTCGCAATTTCCGCCTTGTGAGCGAGTGTTTGATTGTGAAGTGCTTGTTTAAGGGCTGAATCACCATGTGCCTTCTCAGCGGCAATTGCTTGAGAAATTTGAGTATTCATTGTAGTTTTAATATTTTCTAATTCTGTCACAATACGTGTATGTTCAGCTATTTCAATATACATCATATCAAGAGCAGAAAGTACATTTTTTACTGCAGCCAATTTATTTTCTTGAAGATTTTGTTTGAGCTTAATTTCAACGTCCTTAAACTGGTTTTCAAGATTAATGGTAAGATCTTGATATTCTTGTTTCTTAGCTTCTATCTTAAGATCTAGTTCAACAAGACGTTCCTTTGAAAATGTATCTAGTTCTGTCATTGCTGCGATAAAAGATTCACCACGAAGAACTAAATTATTAATAGATTGCGCGAGCTGAAGACGATCTGAATCATTTGGATTAAATTTTACTGTGGTTACTGGAGCTGTTTTTGGAGTGGGCGTTGTCTTCTTAGCAGGGGTTGGTTCAACGCTGAATGTACTGGATTCACTTGATGGGGTAGCTGTGCTTTTCTTAGGAGGCATTATATTGTATATGTATAATTCTTTAAATATTTTATTTTTTTACTATCTTGCTAATTATTTTATAAACTGGTTTTCTAAAATGTTTTGGTATATATTTAAATGATATTAATTTCTTATTATGTTCATATAATTTCTTTGCCTCAATATTATCTTTTATAAATTGTTTCATATCATCTTTATTCTCTTTAACAGCCTTTTTTACCTTATTATTAATCTTAATATTGGGTGGGAAAATAGAAGGAATATTATCTGAACAATCACCTGATACAATCTTTTGTCTGAGTGCTTCTTTAGCTTCTGCTGGTGTCATATGAATCATTTCCTTCTTTTTATAATCCGCTATATAAAGATTCTCATACCCCAATTGAAGAAAATCATTATCACCTGAAACCAAATATATCATATGATTCGGTCTTTTATATCTAATATAACGTGTAGCAAGTGCGATAATATCATCTGCTTCCATTTTTGGGATAAGAATAGAATGAATATTTTTGTTATTTTTAATTAATTCAGGAATTAGAATATCATAAGTATATTTAAAAGTTGGTTTATAATTATGTTTTTCTGACATATCAACCCGATTACCTTTATAACATTGTGTTGATAATTCATGTCGCCATAAAGTTTCCTGTGGAGCATCCATACAAAAAATAACAATACTATCTTTATATATTTCTGCTCCTACTAAATCTATAATTGCTTTTAAATACATTTTTTTATATATATCAGCAAATTCTTTTAGTGTGAACCAATCAAACATATTATTATCTTTATGTTCTTTATATAATTCTTTTTTCGCAAAAGATAACCATCGTAATGCGGCAAAAAACCGATGAAATGTAGTGTATGAAGTATCAACTAATATAACATTCATTAATTATATAATGTTATATAGGTTTAAATTATATTAATCAAATTTTATCTGTCATAGCTATTAAAAGAATTTGTGGGGTGCGTAATTGATTCCTTCGGTTTTCACTTGTCGCGACCAATTTTATTTTGCTACACATTTGTTACCAACTATCAAAAAAACGATATTCTGTAGTTAGTTCACTTTCTTTAATACCAAGTGCCATATATTGCTGTGTAATAAATCGTATCCTCTCAATTACATTACAAGGTTTGTGGTAAGTATCAATCAAATATTGGTCTTCACTCCTACTTAATCCTCTGGTATGACACGTTTCAATAATATAATGGAATGTTAGAGTTTCACCGCTATATTCAGAAAAGAATTCATCAAACTCTTTTTTCTCCTCAAAATATTCATATAGTTTCTCAACAAACTTATACGAAATATTCTTGCATTTAAAATTACCATCAACAATATATACAAAAATATCATCTTCGCCATTTTGGTAATCAATAATTTTTTTAATAATATTTAAATTGGCTTTATTAAATATACAACTGTATGTAATACCATAGTAGCAATATGTATCTTGACCCATGTAATATATTAAAATAATATGTTTTTATAACAAATATTTATCAAATTTTTTGAATACCATAAGATAATTCTTTATTGGTTTATAGTCGTGCTTTTTATACAAGTTCATCAAATATTTTACTATATTATAATGTCCAATCTTGCAAGCCCATCTAAAACCAAATTCATTATTCGCATTAATATTAATTGGTTTATATGTAGTATCAATTTTATATAATCCAATAAGATATCGCACTACGTTATAATGCCCATTATAGCAAGCCCAACTAAAACCATGATCTAAATTGAAGTTTTTCAATGGTATTTTCTTGATCATATCAATATTACCTGTTTTACAATAATCTATAAATGTTTCCATTTATAAAATATAAATTAAGAGTTAAAGTATATATTTATCAAATTTTTTAAATACCATTAGATAATTCTTTATTGGTTTGTAATCGTGTTTTTTATACAAGTTCATTAAATATCGTACTATATTGTGATGTCTATTCTCATAAGCCCATCTAAAACCACATTCATTCTCAACATGAATATCAATAGGTTTATATATGGGATCCGTTTTATATAATTCAATGAGATATCGCACTATATTATAGCGCCCATTACCACAAGCCCATCTAAAACCACCTTCATTATCTGCATGAATATCAATATGTTTATATGTATTTATGTTACCATTTGTTTTATATAAATTTACAAGATATTGTATAATATTATAACGTCCATACAAACAAGCTAATCTAAAACTAATTTCACCATCTGCATGAACATTTATAGGTTTATATATAGAATCCGTTTTATATAATTCAATAAGATATCGCACGATATTATAATGTCCTTTTTCGCAAGCCCATCGAAAACCTTTTTCTAAATCACAATTTACTAATGACATTTTTTTAATATTGTCTAGGTCTCCATTCT
>JACCDO011342579.1_pt1 | contig 11038 bp, 7 predicted proteins | sample 7446101 | NCBI WGS metagenome assembly JACCDO01 (sample SAMN15323440, study PRJNA562643) | freshwater metagenome | isolation source: river surface water | place: USA:Blue River Watershed | collected 2017-08-16
GGGATTATGCCATGCCCGTCTAGCCTCTGGAGCCGCGCCCAGGGACGTTTTGACATTGCCTCCTATTTAGCATCAGAAATAGCAAGGGACTTTAACCTAACACTCGTCAAGCCCCCGCTAAATCTAAGATTTAGGTGGAGAAAAAATGCTTTCTTAGACAGGCATTTACGTTTTGAATATCAAGCTCCTCGCCTCCTCACAGCTCTCACCTCCAAACTGGTAAATGAACGTGATGTCGTGCCAGATAAATTACTTTTAGTGGATGATGTTATGACCAGTGGGTTTACCATTCAATCTGTTGCACGAGAGATTATCCTGAAAAGGCCTGAAACAATTATCAGAGCACTCGTCTTAGCTCAAGCCAGCGCAAACAAAGCTTAAATTTTCTCAAAAAATCAATAACATCACTTTAGGTGGTCAATAAAAGTAAAGCTCCTAGATGTCACTATACGGCCGCAAATTGTATGTACAGAATTTAGCCGTTCTGTTTAAGATTTTGCTTATATCTTAAATCACCTTATTTCGAAGCATCATGATTTCATTAGGTTACATCATAGAAAGCACTTTCTTTTACTGGCATTAATTTTGCTTTCTACACAGTCAGTCGCACTAGGCTTCACCAAAAAAGGCGCGGCCGATTAAACCACCTTCCACTTTTTATTGCGAGGACATTCACATGACAACTCTAAACCGGATTACGCAAGTTGCAATTCCATTTCTGATTCTTACTACAGCTTGCAACACCCAAAAAACCTCCGAGTCAAATACACTTGCAGAAAACGAATCTAACTCAACTATACTCGTTGGCAGCCGTGAAACGGTTAGTAAATCTCTGCAAGCCATCGTAGGTCATGAAATCTGCTCTGGAAAAATCACTGAAGAATCAATCAACCCAGAAACAGGTTTAATAAAAAGACAAGTATGGGAACGACGTGCTAAATATGTAAATTTGGAGGATAAAGGCAACAACTTTACTGTTCAATATCAGGTAAATGTTGTTAGTGAATTTTCCAACCAAAAAGCTGATGGTTCGTTCGAAAGCGTACTAACCAGAACGAATGACAGCGTCCTTGAATTCAAAGCGGTCTGGAGTCCGGTCCTCGGGCGCTATATTGGGCAAACTCACTGGCTTGCTGCTAAAGTTGACGGCGTTGATAAAGACTTATCTGCATATCAAGATCATAAAATCACCTCTCTATCCACAAACGATGATGGCATATCGATCAAATATATCGATATTTTTCCAAGACAAGGATCTGACAAACCACATCTAAATTCTTATGAAGAGTCACTCTCCGTAAAGACTGGAAAATTAGTTCGAAATTGGTCTTACAAAACATTTGAATATGATAGAAACACCTTAGAACCAACGGTTGAGTTAGATTTAGGTGCGCAGCCCTCCATTGATACAGAAGAGAAATGTAGTGTAGGCGCAAATTAATCGTTTAATGAATTTTTAGAGATAGAGAATACGCGACTTGATAACCACCTATTTCTTAGCTGATAGGTGGTTACTTATTTTAAACATCAGGGAATGAAAAAATTTTAAGCTTGTTACTGCGGAATCGGCAAGGAGTAGGTTTTTTTATGCCCAAGACAAGTCCGATTTAAGGAATTTTTTGTTTTTGAAAACTCTCCACCCATAATCCCGGAAAAAGTTGTAACTAAAGATTTGTCATCGTTACGAGTAATGCGCCCCGTAATTAATGGGAATTGCTCTGAGATATAATAAATCTTCGTTAAGAAAGTAACGTTTGAAAGCAGGGGAATTTGCCTAGTGCCAATTTCAAGCTCAGCTTCTACGGTATATCCATCATTTTTAGCAATCAGCTTGGTACGATTTGGAATGCACCCACCAGCCCTTTCGTCATACCTCCAAGTATCGTGGTACCAACCAACCTGATTCGTCTCACCAAAAAATCTAAATGTTTTCAATTCACCCTGATCCATAAAAGCCACATCTAAGACATCTTGAGTTTTTGACTTATGGTAACTTTGCCAAGCCCACTGAACCTTCTTTTCTCCATCTGAAAAAATGCCGAAATCCCAACCGTCTAAAGCGAAAGCCCAGCGCCCCCAAGAATTCTCCCTGTAGCCATGACCATCAACAGGAATCATGGACCCCGTAGCTAAATCACGGATCCAGCCTTTAACCAGAGTTCTAGGCCACACCATATGAACTGTCCAATTTTCACCTGGTAAGTAACCAACATCCCATCCGGTCCGTGCTGAAAAAGGAGCATCCTTATTTTTACCAACCTCAATCACAGTCAAAAAATCTGGTGCGATCTCTAAACTAAACTCATATTCATTCGTCCGGCCTTCGAGAAGAATACGGTCTCCACCTGCTGACTCCGCCAATACGGGATATTCCCGGGTAAAAGCCCCCCCTGGCATTCGTGCGTCCAAAGTCCGGGCATCACTTCCGATAGCCGATTGATTCGGTGCGAAATTAATAAATTCCGAGACTTTTTTACCGTCAGCAAACATCCCAACAAAGGCAAGATTTGCGCCTGACGGCATAACATCAGCGTCAAGTCCACCTATTTGAAACTTAGATCCAGAAAGTTTTTGCCGAGGATCGGTTACAGTATTTCCGATAATACCGGTAAATTTCCCCTCCTTATCGTGGATCATAAAATAATCCCACTCAATACTGATCCCATCTAAGCGGTTTGGTTTTAAAAAGTTGGGCTTCATAATATTCCACCCACCAAGACCACGCTGGTCAAGCTCATCCGATGAGTGGCTATGGTCACTTAGCGATATTGAAGATCGCTCCTTAATATCAATACTTGCTAATGGACTAGACACCTGGTTTCCACATCCACTGAGCAGCACAAGCAAAATCTTGGAATTTAATTTCAAGCGCACTGTTTTTACCCCCCCCAATTCAAGCATGACGCTATAAAAACTCGATTAGCGACAGAGTCTACGAAAGTCAAAACCTTTATTTCTAAGCCTTGAGTGGCATAAAAACTTGCCATTTGATTACAGCACCTTACCTCGCCATAGCCCTAATTTAAACAAAAATTTTTTACTTTGGCACACCCCTTGCACAGGGTGAAAAACTCCTGGAATTCACCAGAAACATGACCAAGGTACTATCTATGAAAATCAATCTTTTGTTTATAAAATCTTTTTTAATTTTTGTTATTCTATTGTCCTCCGTTGCACACGGTAGCTTCGATATCGCAAATTCCAAAGGAACAATTGGTGATATCTCCAATCACTTTCTACCACCTACTTCTGTAACCATTGATATCATGAATAACGATTTTCTTGGTGGAACGGATAAATACATGACCGGTGCAACTAAACTAGCGCTCCTAAAAACCAATGAGCAAGGCTTCTTAGGAACACATGCAAGTTATGAAACGGCCTTAAATTGGCGAGGCCTTACTCCCGCTGAATCCGAGTGCGTTGGTGGCAGGGCGCTTCCATACCGCGTCGGACGATATGCTGATTGGCTAGAGCTGCGCTCTTCTTATAGCGAAATGGTGGGACCGTATAAGATTCAAGGTACATTGGGACTAGGAAGCATAAGAAATCGCGGCCTTAAACTAGTACACCGCGGAATTCACCGCGGCATTGGCATGACGGTATCTGGAACGGATTATACGAATCAACCCGTTGGCATCACGAAAGCTGCTACCTTATCTTTGGGTCGAGTATTTGGGACTTTAACAGATGGCTTGATGATTACAGGTGGCTACGGTTTTGATCCTGTGATGCGTGAAAGCTATCTTCAAATCAATTACCTTAGGCCAATTTCCACACACGTAATTTTCAGTGCAGAAGCCAGTCTCGCACGGCAGCTCGCGAGTGACATTTATACAAAAATTAATTCTTATCGCTATAGCGCAAGCATGGCCCTATTCATCAAAAACTTCTATCAACCCAGCGTGAGCTATACATCTGCATTTCTTAACCCGGACCTCCATGGCCAGGTTTATGTGGAACCACTCAGGTTTGTTATCGCCTTGTGAGGCTATACATCTTTCCGGTAGAAGGCCACTCCCTTTCCGAATTTCACCTCAACATCTCGTATTTAAAGATTAATTTAATTTACTGTGATTCAAAGTGTTTTTCTTTGGAGCAAACTGAATCATCTTTGCAACATTTGTATCAACCTTACTTCTATGCCTCAGATTGACAGACCCATGTTTGAGTAGCAAACTGACACGCTGAATCTCCTTACTTATTGCGAGCGGGTGGACTATGACCGTAGAAACAAACAATAACAGTAGCCTTGAATCTTTAACTCCGATGATGCGCCAATACTGGCAACTCAAGGAAAAAGCTAAAGATGCTATTTTGTTTTTCCGCATGGGAGATTTTTATGAAATCTTTGATAGCGATGCGGAGACCGTCGCTCCGATTTTAGAAGTTGTGTTAACAAGTCGTGAAAAGGGCGATGATCAAAAGATCCCTTTTTGCGGAGTACCCCATCATAGCGCTAGAAACTACTACCTTAAATTACTTAAACGTGGATTTAAAGTAGCACTTGCGGATCAGATTGAAGATCCGGCATTAGCAAAAGGCATCGTAAAAAGAGATATTGTAAAAATATTAACTCCGGGCTGCATTGATGACCCTGAAGGATTAGACCGAGATAGTCCTAATTACTTAGCAGGTGCATTTGAAGAGCCAAGCTCAGGGAAGTGGGCGTTTGCTGTTTGCGATATTTCAACTGGTGAATTCAGACTTGGGTCTGTTGCCGGCATGGGTGGAGTGCGTGAGGCCATCGAACGCTTAAAACCTAAAGAGATTTTGGTAAGGCGGTTTGTCCAAGATGAATTTCGTGGATTACTACAAAACTATCATGCGCATTCCAAAATTTTGATAGAAGAATTGCCTGAACTTCCCCTTCGAGATTCACAAGAACAACAAACAGTGATTCAAACTGTATTTGGAAAAAAAGATCTTGGTTCACAGCCGTCGGGACAAATCCCTGGTGGGGAAGCGTTAGTTAGTGCGATGTTAACCCACCTAAAAAATTTACATGCTAACATCACGCAGTTTTTGCAAGTTCGTCCACTGGTAGAAGCCAATACGATGGCGCTTGATGAAACCGCAATCCGTGACTTAGAGCTTTTTGAAACAACTAGAAGACGGGATGCTGAAGGGAGTTTGTTTCGGGAAATCAATCAAACCCTATCCCCAATGGGGACTAGACTTCTAAGGTATTTTCTTGCTCACCCTCTGTTAGATTCCCATCAAATAAGGCATCGGCATAACGCTGTAAGGCTGCTCTTAGCTTTAGGAGAAACGAAACTTAAAGAACTTAGGTCGGTATTAAAAAACCTTCCTGACTTAGAGCGCCTTGCCACAAGAATATTTGCCGGTTCAGCAAGTCCTACAGATTTAGCGAGAGTACAAAAATCTCTGGTAACAGCTAAATGGATCGTAGAGCATTTAACCGGAGAAAAGGGAGAGCTCCTTCCAGAAGATCTTTATAAGTCGATCGCAGTAGGTTTAAAATTTTATAAAGCACCCGCTAAGATTATCGAAAAAACACTTGTTGAAGAACCATCTGCATTAGGGGTGGGACTTGGTGTTATTAAGCCTGGGTTTGACCAAGAGCTTGATCGTCTCAATGAAATCGCCCAAAACGGCGAAACAAGTGTTCTAGCATACCAAGAAGAGCTTAGGAAAAGCACCGGAATTGGCAGCTTAAAAATTAAGGGCCATAAAACCTATGGTTTAACAATTGAAGTGACCAGAACTCATGCGACTAAAATTCCAAGTAGTTTTATTCGCAAGCAAACAATGGTCAATTGCGATCGGTTTGTTACGCCCGAATTGAGCGAACTAAGCGAAGACCTAACGTCGGCAAACGAAAAAGCCGCTGCGCGAGAGCGTGATATATACCAAAACCTTTTATCAGAATTAGGCAAGTTTAGAGTTGATTTGACTTCAGTTGCACAAGCTCTTGCCACCTTTGACATGCTCCAATCGTTTGCATGGCAAGCACTTCTGCATGGTTACTGTGAGCCTCGCCTTTCTGATGACGATAGATTAGAGCTAAAAGGATCAAGACACCCTGTGGTGGAACGATTTGTCGGTCGGCATAACTATGCACCCAATGATATTACGCTTTCACCTCAGCATAAACATTTACTGATTACTGGGCCGAATATGGCAGGTAAGTCTACCGTCATGCGACAAACAGCTGTCACTGCTATTTTGTGCCAAATTGGGAGTTTTGTCCCAGCACTAAGTGCTAGGATCCCCGTATTTGATCGAATATTTACCAGAGTTGGTGCAAGCGACGACTTGTCACGCGGTCAATCGACTTTTATGGTTGAAATGTCGGAAGCTGCCACCATCCTGCGACACGCAAGTCAGAAAAGCTTAGTCATTCTTGATGAGGTTGGAAGAGGGACGTCGACACGTGATGGACTGGCCCTTGCTGGTGCCATATTGCACGAACTCGCGACCAAGATTCGTTGTTTCTGTTTATTCGCAACTCACTATCATGAGCTCGTGCCCCTTTCGGCATCGCTCCCTCAAATCAAGCCTATGCGAATTGAAGTCCTAGAGCATGATGATAAGGTCGTCTTTACCCATCACCTCGTTGAGGGCGCCACCGATAATTCTTACGGTCTAGAGGTGGCACGCATTGCGGGGATTCCTGAAAGTGTGCTCAAAAAAGCCCATTCTCTACTTGGTGAAACCGAAACGCCGATGGTAACGCCAAAGCAGCGGGCAGTTGAGGGCGCACGAAGTGCACCGCTCGAACAAAAAGGGCTTGCGACAAAACCGGGCGACTTTAGCGAGCAAGTCCTAGACCGTTTAAAGAAACTTAATCTCAACCGTTTAACCCCGATCCAAGCACTTAATATTCTTGAAGAATTACAGAATGGGCTCTACCGTCCCGAGCAACCCACGCTCTTCCGGGAAGAACCTTGCTAAAACTCTTTTAAGCCTGTATAGGAGGGCCTTGAGTTTTTGGATATTTATGAATAAACTGACAGCCTATCTTCTCAGAAATAGGTGTGTTTTAATTCACGTGAGGACTTGAGTACCAATAGCGCGTGGAGAAATCGGTGGCAACAAAAACTCTATTTAATTCGATCAAAAAGATCGTAAAGAAGGCAACCATGAAAAAAGCAAAAAAACCGGCGCCTAAAAGTGCGCCAGCTAAGAAATCGAAGGCTGCTCCTCAAAAAAAAGCGCCAGCTAAACCGTCGAAGCCTTCCAAGCCTGCAAAAAAAGTAGCTAAACCTGCTCCTAAAAAAGCGAGTGAAGCACCTAAGAAAAAAGTAGCCCCTCCGGCTAAACCCAGTAAACCTGTGGCACCAGCTAAAAAAGCAGCTCCTGCAAAGCCAGTTGCCCCCCAAACCAAGCAGCCAGCAAGTACAAAAAAAATGGAAGAAAAAGTCACAAGAAATCCTACACCCGTTGCAAAACCTGTTAAGCCCGCTAAAATTGAAGCAAAGCCTAGTCGCCCTGTTTCTGGTGCATCCTCTGCACCCAAGCAAGCTCCGATCAAGGTTGAAATTAAGCCTGTAGTCTTAGAAGAACCTAAACTAGCGCCCCGAGTCGTAGGGGAAGAACTCTTTAGTGAAGAAGAACTCGAAATGTTTAGAGGACTTCTAGAAGCAGAGAAAAGTAAGCTTCTTGTTAAAGCTAAGAGGCTAGTTGAAGAAGGTAATATCCAAATCGATAAAAATGAGATGATGGATGAAGTTGATCAGGCGTCTGCGATGGTAGAACAAAATCTCACATTTAGGCTTCTTGATCGCGACAGAAAACTTCTTGAAGAGATTGATCACGCTCTTGCGAAAATTGACACGGGAGATTACGGTTACTGTGAAGGTACCGGTGATCCAATCCCTAAACGCCGTCTTGAGCTTCGCCCATGGTGTCGTCATAGCGTTAAGTATAAAGAAAAACTTGAACGCATGAAAAAATCTGGACGCGGGGTTGTTGACGAAGACGAAGTTTAAGCTAACCCCTATAATTAAAAAGCACGCCTTCCTGGCGTGCTTTTTTTTAGACAATTCGCACTAAAACTTACTTGTTTAAGCCTTAACCGCCATTACTGACAGGCTTGGGGAGTGTTCTTAGTTGCTTGATCTACAACGAGCTGAGCGTAACTTGCACACATAGATTGCAAGCTTGCCTGTCCTTCTGCAGTATCCTTACTCGTCCCTAAACTTGAAGCCGCTTTGTCAATTTTAGTACTTACGGTTTTTGAGAGGGTTTCAGTCATCTGTGATTTAAAAGCTTGGCTATTAGTGGTTACATCACTGCCATTTCCACCAAGCTCTTTACCTGCCTTTTGAATGGACGCGTAAGAGTTTGTAATAACCTTGGTCATACTATCAGGCATCCCAGCAATTTTACCGAATGCGTTCGATACGGCTGAAAGATCCATTAGAGCTTCTTGCACCATGGATCCACTTGAAGTCACGAAGATTTTGCCAACCGCATTTTTGATTTCCAAAACATCTTTAGCAAAATTAGCAAAGCCTTCGATACCCTGGATATTAGATGAGTCAATCTTAGCTGACGCCGCTTCAATACTTGGGTTTGCCTCGTTTGGGTTTGTGTAGAGTAAAACCGACTGATAGACAAGCGCCTCTGCTAGATGGGTAAACGCCCAAAGGAAATGTGCCTTAGCAGAATTAGCTCGATTTTCTGCCACGCCCTGACATTCTGCGCTATTATTTCTACCATCTTGTTCCGTTCTGATACTTTCATCAACAAAACGACAAACTGTCTTAATGGCTTTATTAACATAGCGAAGCGTCGCCACCTTTTCTCGCATCGTCGCATCAACCGTATTAGGGACTCTGACTCTCAAGTCATTCGTACCTTTTATGAATACCTGAAGCTCAGTGCCCCCGTTATCATCTTTATCAAAATAATCACTGGTCAATGCTGCATAATCCTCGTCCGTTATTTTTAAGAGTGCTGCAGCAAGCTGAGAAAGCTGGCCTGATGCGTTTGTGCTAGAAGTTTCTGCCAAAGCCGTTGTAGTCTTGCTTGAGCTAGTATCATTAATTTTTATCATTTGACGCGCTAATTGAAAGGGATCAACCCCAGCCTTAGAAAGTAGGATATATCCTAACAAAACGGCTGCTTCTTCATTGTCTTTGTTTGCATCGACTAAAGGGGTCACCAATTCTTCTGCATGGTCAAACTGCCCCTGATCATAAGCCACCTTAGCCTCGGCCATAATGGCGTCAGCCCCACTTTCATCTGACCCAAATATTCGATTAAGATTGGTGCTTGATCCACACCCACCCAAAAGACTCACAACACCAAGCATGACCCCTAAGAAACGCATAATCCCCCCCTGTTAATCTGCAAAGAACACTATATCCTCATTATCTTCAGTGACATGGTACTTATCCCGCAGGACTTTACGGGCATAAACCGGTGAATTCATGATCCGGTCAATCTCTTCATGTAAGTTTAGATTCTCAGCTTTGATTTTATCGACCGTGTTCGCTAAAGAATCTCTACTTTCCCTTAAATCAAAGTACCCAGACACTGAGCTGCTTCCCCGGATAATTCCGATATGAAGCAAAGCAATAGCACATACCAAAAAAAGAGTAACATCTCTTGGTAGCAAAGATAATTTTGCATCCATGTCAGAATACTCCCCAGAGGTGCACAAACACTTACAACTCTTTAGAAGTGTATCATATTGTGAGAATTTTGGGGGAAACCTATCTAATAAAGGTGTTTGGCATGAACCTTACGAATACCAAACTCTCTAAATCGAACCACGACCATAAGCGCTCCATGCTCAGTCAAAACCTGCTGAATCGTCCCCCTTCCAAAAGTAGGGTGAGTGACAGTCCCTCCTACCGCAAGCTCTGAATCCCCATCCTCATCATCGTAATCATAGTCGTATCCTGATTCAGATGTGACGGCAGTAACAGCTTGTGGAGGTGTGGCAAAATACCGGCTTGGAATCTCATCAATAAACCGTGAAGGTCTATTTGCACTCCATGTGTTATAGGTGCGGCGGCGAGCAGCGCTGATAATCGCTAGCTTTTCTCGCGCCCGAGTCATGCCTACATAGAATAAACGTCGCTCTTCTTCAATTGCATGATCCGAGTCCAAACTAGCTTTATGTGGGAGAAGCCCCTCTTCCACGCCAACAATGTAAACAGACTTAAACTCTAACCCCTTTGCCGTGTGAAGGGTCATGAGTGAGACTCCCCCTTTTGACTCCACCTCTGAACTAGTCAGCGTAACTGATTGTAACCATTCCGCTATACCTGCATCTGGTGCTTCCGCACCAAAATCGTTTAATGCAGCCCCTAGCTCATGAATGTTTTCAATTTTATCTTGAGCTTGCTCCTTATGCCGTTTAACTACGTAATCAAGATAACCCGTAGCATTTAAAACAGTCTCAAGAGCCTCTTCAATCCCCGCCGTAATCAACTTACCCCTAATGGTTTTCATAAGATCTAAAAAAGGGCGATATTTACTCGCAAGCTTTGGATTCTCTTTCTCAAGAGCTTCAATGGTCGCCAACATAGGCAGCCCGCGACGCAGTGCCTCCGCCTCCAGAGTTTCTTCGGCTTTTTTTCCAATCCCACGTGTGGGAACGTTTAATACCCTTTTAACACAAACATCGTCATTCGGGTTCACAACCAACCTAAAATACGACATGATGTCTTTAATTTCAGAACGATCATAAAACCGCACTGTGCCAAAAATCTGGTAAGGAATATTTTCGCGGCGTAGAGCATCTTCTAGAAGCCGGGATTGGCTGTTCGTTCGGTAAAAAATAGCGACATCCGCATAGGGATATACTGACTTTTTCTGCTTTAATTCACTAACGACCCACCACGCTTCAAGCTCGTTATCCGACTCCATTTGATAGGAGATCGCATCACCTGGGGGGTTATCGGTATATAACCGCTTTGGCACTCTGAATTTATTATTAGCAATCATCGCACTCGCCGCATCAACAATCGTCGATGTGCATCGATAATTCTGTTCCATCGTGCTTTTTAGGGCGTCTGGATCAACTTTGTCAAAATCAATGATATTTGAGGGCATAGCA
>JACCDO011994308.1_pt1 | contig 11038 bp, 8 predicted proteins | sample 7446101 | NCBI WGS metagenome assembly JACCDO01 (sample SAMN15323440, study PRJNA562643) | freshwater metagenome | isolation source: river surface water | place: USA:Blue River Watershed | collected 2017-08-16
ATAACACTGTCGGTTTATCCTCTCTTGCTTTCTCACTCAACCAATGGAAACAACTCGATTTTGGCGATGCATGGGCCGTAGGCCGGTGGTATGGGCTCTTGTTTGCTCTTTGATTTAGATGTATGTGTAGATGCCGAACTATTGATTGATGGCATCAACGGAGTCCTCTCAGCACGCTCCGCGCATCACGTCAAGAGAGAGATTGAGTAAAATAAACACAGTGCAGTACCGGTGTCCATGGTACATGTGACCTGTACTCATGTTTATGTGATTCAAATAACGTAATTGATACAAGGCACTTCGTCTTCTCCACCATGAGTGTTGAGTATTGCCCTTCAATTCTTAGTTATAGCTTTGTAATTCCGAACTCTAGCGCTTCGAATATCGAGAGAATCAGACAAATTGCAACAGCCGCGAGTTGGCAAGAAGTTGGCTTGAATGAAGTGTCGAAAGTAATATCGTTTATTAATAACGATGAGACAGTCAAGATTAACATTTATTACACTACAATGACTGTAAGCACTTGTATGGACCACCCTAGTATGGGTAAGACACAGTTATTTAGAAGAAATATTTCATTCGAAGAGTTGAAAATCATACTAGATGATCCCCGCTGGCATTCCAATAGGGGATATTACAGGACTAATGGGCCCACTATCAGTAGAAAAACTAGCCCCAATGAACTAAGAACTGAACGCGATGATCTTGTTGAGTATATCAAACATTTAGAGGAGCAAGTAAGAAAAAATAAATTATTGTTGAATCAAATTGACTCAGAAGAGCAAAAATTAAAATTACTTCGCGAGAAAGAACAACGTGAGCAGGAACAACGTGAACGAGAAAAGCGAGAGCGAGAACAGCGAGAGCGAGAACAACGTGAAAATGAGCGACGTGAGCAGGAAGAACGTGAAAGAGAGTTAGTTCGGTTTGGGAAGTCAAATGCTGATATATCTCCTATACCTACTTCATATATCGTATGTCCTAATAAGTTTTGTTTCTTTGGTGAAGCCTATATCGTAAAACATCGAAATGGGTCTATTACGTGTGACCAGATCCGACGTTACGACACAAAGTTGTATAAACTGCTTCAGGACCATCAGTTCAACAACTTTAGTTTAATTGTTACTTTAGGTACCCGTGGTACTCCTACGAGTAGATATTATTACAGATACAGCGGCTATTATGAGTACGATGAGTATGAGGACGACGAGGACGACGAGGACGACTATTACTATGATGAAGATGACGATGAAGTTGAACTCAGTTATTATTGCCAAAAGTTTAACGGGAAGCAATTTTATAGAATTCGCCGATATTACAGCGACGATTTTGACAACGCTATTCGTCAAAATCGTCTGCCAACTATGGTGGTGCTAGGCAAGAGTGGGTATTATATGGAATTCTCCGATGGTGATACAAGCTACCGAGGACTACCAAGTGGGCTGATTCGCGTCATCGAGGGAGGCAACACCATTCACAGTATGTGGTTGGGTAAAGGGTTGGCATACTTCGTAGGTTACACAGACAATAGCGGCAGATACAGGACGTCCTATAGAGACCTCCCGCGCAGTGTACAGCGAGTCTGCAGTGACAGCAACTTCGAAGTGAGGCAAGTTCATTATGACTACGTATCACAGAGGCGTTTGGTTTTTTACAACGTAAAATAAACCGTCGCTTTACATTCGGCTGTACTAACGCCAACTCCCGTGTGTCGATTTGCTTGACGCACTAACAGATCTTTGCCTCTACTAGTGCATCCTGTTATGCCTTCGATTGGCAGAGCAAAGTTAGGAGCTACTGATGCTGGATTACTAGTGTGGGGAAGCAACTGGACCTAAGGAATTCCAATAATACTTCAGACTAATTGGGTAGCCCAAGAATGTGTGACTGATCAGTGACTGTCGGAGTTCCGTAGGGCTAGTCGCTTCCCCACAATAAATTTGCCTTTTCCAACAGTCGCCGGTCAAGGCAAGGATGCTTGGTCGTTAAACTGATCGGATAAACTATCCGATTGTGCACCAATGGCGCGAATAATATCCCGGAGCGTGTGCCACGTGAGTAACTTGCGTAGACATCGGGGACTGTGCGCTAAGTGCTATGTCCGCTAAAGTGCTACCCTACCCGCCAGGGTATCTTAATCACTTATATGCTGTAGAATTATAGAATAATTATTTTGTTTACCTCCTTCTTCGCCTCGGACTGTTGGCTTCGCCGTAACTGCAGTTGTAGTCTACTTATTGTCACCTTTGTCTACCGGGAACCCGTCAAAGTACCGGCGACGCAAAGTGGAAGAGGAAGCAAAGAGTTTGCCAAAGACTTGCCAAAAAGGAAGTTCCAAGAACTTCCAAGTTGCAAGAAAGGTATCAAATGCCAGTCTCACCGCAGCGACAGAGGTCTCCGCAGTACTCTCAAGCATGGAGTATCTTGCTTGTTGGTGTGTTTGTGTTTATGATGTTACTGACACCGCGGTTGTTAGTGAAGTATCGCAGTAACGATGGCACACGTAAAAGTACTGACTCTTACGGTAATTTGATGGATTATTGGCTTAAGAATGGAGGGCAGTTAGATGCTAGCAATAGTCAGATCCGTGAGGCATTGTCATCAGCTCGTATTGATGATAGAAATGCATCAGGATCTATGAGAGGCACCTCCGAAGTTCAGTACAGCACGGTTACTAGACTTAATCAAGGAACGTCGAATAATGCGTCTATTTCAAATACTGTCTACAAAAGCATGATGGAGTCTATTTGGCACAAAGTAAATAAAAATGTTTCGTTAGATTTACATAAAATTCCAAGTATTATTCGCAATTTTCATCAACCTGTGCACACTGAAAGTGTAATACGCGACAAGCATACCGATCCTCACTTAAGCCCTATGAATGGCACCGACATCTCCTCCCATCCTGCTGCACTCATCAAATGCCACAACCAATCCAGGTGCATCCAGCCCCAGTTACAATTAAACAGAGTATTCAAAGTCTACTTTTGTAAGCACATAGCATATGGTGTACGTTTTTTTTACTTGGCAAGAGAAGGTTTGTTGCTTCACCCAAATATCCACCTAGTTAACGACCCTAACGAGGCAGAGATCATCGTCTACCTGCCGGTTAGTTCAGAATGGAAAAAAAGTGAATGTAATAACATATTATATCGCCGTAAGACAATAGTTATTGATGAAGGCGACTACCAGCCGCTGTTTCATCCCGACGACGGCAACGAGGAGTGGTTGCTGTACTTCAAGCGGTCGTACGTCAATAGGCACGTGGGTGAGTACAAAGGATTCATGAACTATCTGGATAATCCCGTTGTGTTTCCCATGACGTACCCCATTGCCGAGGCCTATATCAAGACAGATTTTACTCCATTTCATGAGCGAAAGATGGAATTTGTGTGCACTTTACGAGGCGGACCACACGATCCACTGCGTCAACGCGTCAAAGAGTGGACGCAGCAATACGCCGCAGCGCGAGGAGTTAAGAATTATATAGCTGGTGAAGTGAACCACGCCTCCCGCACCACTGTGGATCAAAACTACTTCCATCACTTGTATAATGCGAAGATAATTGTCACCGCTAATCCCTCCGGATGGGAAGGGGACTTCCGTCTGATGGAGGCGTTTGGCAGCGGCGCGTTGATATTTGTGGATCAGATGTATGTGCCGCGTCCGCACCCGTTAATTCACGGCAAACATATCATCTACTACGACAACAACAACAAAACGGACTTCTTTGACAAGTTGGACTACTACCGCCACCACGAGCAAGAGAGCGTCAAGATCGCGATCCACGGCTACCTGCACACCATGAAGTACCATCGAACGGCGTGTTTGATGGACTATATTTTCCGCACCGCCCACATAAAGTTAGACCCAAAGCAGAAGAGCAACTACTTGCAGACCGGGTTCGACATGAAAGCCCTCGCATTAGACACGCACAATAAGAAGAAAATAGTATAATTGTAAAGTTGTTAATATACACCCTAACTCTATGAGCGACCGCGTGGCGGCGCATTAGTCGTCTTTGCTATCGTCACTACTGGCACGGTTCACGCGCGTGTTTCTGTTGTGTCTCAAACACAACCAAGCCGCGCTGTTGCACTTGAAGCCTGATCCGAAGGCGATCTGCAGCACGCGCTGACCGCTTTTCATGTCCATATTCTGTCGAATGAAGTCCATTTCGTACCAAATCGATGATGAGGATGTGTTGCCGTAGGTTCTCAACGTCTCTCTCGATGCTAGCACATGTGTAGGTGTTAGACTAAGATTTTTCTCAATACCGTCAATCACAGCGCGTCCACCAGCGTGGATGCAGAAGTGGTCAATACCACGCTTGAAGTCGGGTACATATGGCACAGGAGCGGGGGTTCGAAACGTGTAAGTACCGTCCTCGTTCTTCACTTTCTTGGAAAATCTTTTGTGTAAATAAATTCGAATAATACTTATTGCCGTGAAAAATTGCTCAGAAAACGGTAATACGTAAGGTCCCATACTAGTGAAGTTTTTCTCCATGGCGCGTCCTGCAACCTTCACGATGTCTTTACTTAGCTTGACACCTCTATGTCTGTGTGCATCCTCGTCCTCTAGCACACAGCCGAATGACTCCTCCTTGATGTATTGCGTACGCACGCAATGTAATAACTTGAACCAAGAGCGGTACGCGTCAGTCCATTTGTTACTGAGTAAAATGGCTGCACCGCCGCATCTGAATAAAGTGTTTTGCAAAAGAAATTCTCGTTCATTTCCATGATACAAATTCTGAGTAATTGTCTCGGTGGAGATGATAAGAGCAAGACTATTGGGTCGTGCAGATAAGACATTCTTTGCTAGCTCCAATGAGATAACACCCGCAGAGCAACCCATACCGGAAAGGTTGTATGACATGATATCACTGCGCATTCCGAACTTGTTGATAACCATCGAACACAGAGACGGTGTCGGAGAGAAAAGGGAGCAATTAACGACTAAAATGTCGATTTCGGATGCTTTCGTATTAGTCTTTTTCAGCAGTTGCGCGACTACGTCAGCCATAACAAAGTCTGCTTCTTCTCTCGCCGCTTTGGCAGAACGATCAGACTCTACGCCTTTCTCTAAACACTTAATAATACCTGGTGGCCAAGCAGTGGCTTCGCCAACTCCACTCTGTAATAATATCTTTTCCATAAATGTAAGTGAGTCTTCTGTAAAACATTCTTGATTACGCATAATTTTCATAAGTTGTTCATGATTCACTATCCATTCCTTAGGTGCTTTAAATGTTGAAAAATCAACACAATATATTGCAACGTCGCGGTTATTTAAATACCAAATACCCAAAGCTATCAATGCCATTGTCTTCCAGCCCAGATCGAAGGCCAGAGGTCTGTCCAATTGTAAATAGGATATTTCATTTTTATAAAATGCCTAAATAAAAATAAAATTAGTATTGGATGTATCTTCATCAATAAGTTCTTACATAAAAGTCAAATCTAATCTCATAAAACACGATAAAGAGCTGATATAATAACAACCCCACGACACCGAACCATATAATTGGGAGATACACACCGAACACTTGCACCCAAGATATAAGGGAGATCAACCGAGACTTGGAGACGCGGTAGATCTTTTGTCCATCAACTTCGGTGAAGTCGTTCATCTCCGACGCGGTGGATACCGATCGCTTCATCTTTATTAGCCTTTATTCAGTAGCAATGACAAGCACAAACGTACCTGTTTCTATGCTCCACTTTACCTTTTTCTTGGATCAATGACGCGGTCCTCTAGGACCGGACCTGCTGGAGATAGTCGTTGTTTTCAAGTTAATAACCACAATATCAACCAGGTAAAGGTACTCTGCGCGGTAAGGTGGTTGGTAGGAAATAGTTGGAGGCTAGTTGTGGGCAACCTTGTGATGGCCTCTGTGCAGTTGGGAACACTATAGCACGGTGCCCATCTCATAGTGCAGTAGATAGATAAGCACGTGCTCCTCCTACATAGTGCAACTGTCTACTTACTCAATCAACCACTTAGTCAACAGTGAATGAGGGCCTATTTAAAATGATTTCGAAGGAGAAAAGAGAAAAGAGTTGTCCGTAGAAGCCGCAAGTAATGAGTGACGAAGAGTACGACTATGAAGATGATGGGTATGTGTACGATAGCGATAATGCAGATGATGACAACAATGACGATGTGGGTATTGAAATAGAGAATGCGTATTACGAGGGCGAAGATCTAATTAATAGTGATCCATTGCAAGCTATTGAGAAGTTTGAGAGAGTAATTGTCTTGGAAACAGAGCGAGGTGATACAGTCACACGAAGATTTCAAGCATTGAAGTTTTTAGTTATATTGTATTTTAATTTAAGGCGTTATGATGAAATGATAGTGAAGTATAACAATATGTTGGCATATATGTCGTCTGTAACTAGAAACGACTGTACTGATGCAATTAATGCTATTCTTGATTCGGTATCTCCAGCTACAGCTACAACGGCAGTTGTAAATATTGAAGTATTATCGAAGATATACGAGATAACTTTGGTTGCATTGAAGAGTGCCAATAATGAACGACTTTGGTTTATTACGACATTAAAATTAGCAAAATTATATTTAGAAGCAAAAAAGTTTAACGAAGTTGAGAATTCCTTGAGTTTATTGAAGAAATCCTGCACGAATCCTGACGGCACTGATGATCTGAGTAAGGGCACCAACTTACTTGAGACATATTGCTTAGAAGTTCAGCTGTGTTCGGCGACCAACAACAGCGCTCGAATGAAGCAATTATACCCAAAAATAAACAATAAAGATTTGAAAGCAGCCGTAGTTGATCCAAGAATAATGGGAATAATTAAAGAAGAGGGAGGAAAGATGCAACTCGCCGAAGGTAACTGGGACACCGCATACAACGAGCTTTATGATGCGTTTAGGTCTTATCAAGAAGCAGGTAACTCACGCGCTAAAGATTGCCTGAAGTACGTAGTGCTTGCATCTATGTTCTCCTCCGTCGGCATAAACCCTTTTGCTGCGGTAGAAGCTAATTTGTTCATAAAAGCAGAGGATAAAGAGATTGTTGCCATGGCTGATTTACGGCAGAGTTTAGAGGCGAATGACTTGCGCAGATTTGAAAGAATACTAAACAACCCAGCTAATCGCATCTTAGACGAGCCTTTGTTGATGACCTACATTCAACCGCTACGGCGACGTATGCACGAGCAGGTCCTGCTCAATATTACTAGACCATATCAAAAAGCCTCGTTACAACTTATTGCCGATGAGTTGAAGTATGACGTGGACGAGGTTGAGAATCTGCTGGTTGATATGATACTCGATGGAAAGTTGCGCGGAAGCATCGACCAGGTCAACCGCTGCGTTATCCTGGGCGACAACAGAAGTTCGTTAGAAACACTCAAGCTCAAGACAACTGCCAATTGGGCCATCAAATTAAACTCAATTTCAGAGGGATTCCATCAAAGTATCAATAAAATGTCGTAATCGGCGACATACATATGCACACTGTAATCTAATGCACATTCTTTCTTCTTGCGTTCTCTTACCTGCTGCCGTCTGGGTACGTGCAAAAGGAACAGAGCTAGGTGAGCGGGTGTGAGCTGTGGACTGCTTAGTTGGCTGCTATTGCGCGCCTAACACGTCGACTAGTAAAGACTTCTTTCTTCTTCTAAATTCCGGGCTGTCTTGGGCCGACTAGAAAAATTTAATTTCAAAGCAAGAAAGAGTTGTGAATCAACTTGTGATCTCGAGCAGTCCAGGAAACTGAGTAGAGATGAAGCGGAAGATCAATGGTACCAATGGTGCGAAGGGTGTAGCTGCTGCCGTGGTCGAGCCTGCCCCTGTGCCAGAGAAAAAGAAGATAGTTGATGATGCTGAAATTAGGAAGCAACTAGAAGAATCTATCACTGCAGTTATGAACTTAAGTCATGCAGAAGTCAGTAAGAGAGTTGCTGTATTCAACAAAGTAAAAGATAAAAGATTGGCTGCAGCAGATAGACACAGAAAGCTTCAAATCAGGAATATAAATGAGTTATATGACTATGAGGTACAAGAAACAGAAGCAATATTCCAAAAATCAGTAAAAGATGTACAGGAAAAGTTAATAACTGAGCTGAAAGCAGAAGCAGATCGTATTATAGCATCATTGAAACCAGATAATGCCAACGCGGGTAACGAAAACGATATAGATGAAAGCAATAATAATAATCGTTTATTACGATCCAACGCACCATTATTAGATGTGGATACTATTGGATTGGATAAGTCCAAGGAGAAGAGCGCTATTCGCAGGCGCACCAACAACACACCTTCCTCATTGAGTCTTATCCAAAAGCATTTACCAGAGCAAGCAATTAGAGAAGATTTCTTGCATATAGTAAAGGATATTGAGACACGAGCGGCCAGCTACTACGCGTCGGTACAGAAGACCGCTAATCAGTTGAATCCAACGGTCACAATTACTGTGGACCAAGTGCAAGTTGGGACCGAAACGTATGCGATTGGCGACCTAGTGATCATATTCTCCCACCTAACACAAGAATCCTTGACTGGCGTTATTACGACCATCACAAGCAACGAAGTTATAATTCGCTCTGGTGCTGGATTAGGAACTAGATTTGCTTTTCATATAAGCTTATTGCGTAATGGACGAATAACAATTGCTCGCGATGTCGACGCGAAGGACCATGTAGATATGATGAAAAATGTGGCAAAAATTAAAAATAACAACAGTAATTAAAGTAACAAAGATTTGTATTGTATATAAACATTTTTACTCTCATCACTCTTGCCTTTCTCGCATGCTCGTATAGATACAGGAAGTTTACAATCTTTTTAGGGATTCGACTGGGTTGGAGTACTCAGCGTCTGGCGTACTTAAAGCATTACCACGTATTAAAGAACCAATAGTGGTGAATAGTAGCTTCAAGTCCTCGATAGGATTGTTACCTTGCACTTTCTTGTATAAATAACTGTTGAAAGTAACACGTTGAACGTAATCGGAGTTACACATTTCAACGAATGCCTCTCTAGCAGCATTGGAGGTGTAGAAAACTCTTTGAAGGATATCTAGCACCGCGTATGTAGGACCATATGCATTGTCATATGGCTTGATGTATTCTTGTATCATTTGTTGTTGGTTTGGTAATTTGCCAGTTTGAGATACAATTTTAGAGACAGCTTGACCAGCCATACGACCAGATTTAGCAGCGAAGTAAATACCTTCACCTGAGCATTTGGTGACATAACCAGCAGCATCACCAACTAAGGCGGCTTTGTTCACAACACGTCTTGGGCGCATGTGCTCTGGGATAGGGTGAGCTTCAACTTTAATAATTTTACCACCTTCAATTTTCTCGGCGCAACGATCACGCATTGCTTTTTGGTATTGTTTAATAGCTGGTCTGTTTACAACAGTGCCAGTACCAACACCGACGTGGTCATACTTTGGGAAAACCCAGCCGTAGAAGTCAGGGGAGACGTCGTCGCCAACGTACATTTCTGCTAATTCTTCATAAAATTTCATTTTTTCATCGGATACTTTGATACGTTCTTGGAATGCAATAGCATAATTGTATTCACCAGCACCCATTGCTTTAGCAACACGTGAGTTGGCACCATCTGCACCAATGATGTAGTCTACTTCGACACTTTCTTTAGTATTATCTTGAAATTTTGCATATTCAATTTTATATTTACCATTTTCATTAGAAGGGACAGCGATATCAGTTACTAATCCATTAATAGCTTTGGCACCATAACCAATAGCACGATCACGTAAGTAAGTATCTAACACTTCACGTCTGGTCATACCAATATACTCATTAGGTAACAATGTTTGACCAATATCAACTTCTCTGTTAGTAGGCGATATTAATTTCATTTTACGAACCTTACGATCAATGATATCCATTGGTAATTTGAACTCTTCAACCATGCAAACTGGAATTGCACCACCACAAGGCTTAGCATTGTCCATCTTTCGTTCAAATAAAATGCATTCAATATTTGGATTTTGGGCTAAGATCTCAGCTGCGCATGCACCTGATGGTCCACCACCAACAACAGCGACCTTATACTTCATTCCATTGGCTAGTCCAAATGCGGTGTGACTAGCAATCGCCAACACTACCAAGACCACGAGCAAGTTTAGAGACATCATATTGTAAACGAGTATGTATGATTTGATGGATCTTGTGCAACCCCCATGTGCAAGCATTCGGGTTCCGGTTTGACGAACGTCACTCCATGTTAGGGCAGGAACTTCAGAAGAATTTCATTTGAAATTAATTACAAGAAGAATACAATATGAACCAAGATGGGACAGTTATGTGTTGTGATTCCGATGGGTTTTGACGTGTCGTTTCTCGACCCCGTTGGCGTTATTTTGAAATCCATGATGGTTGAAGGAGACCAAACCATTTCTTTGGACGAATATCCCTCTGGTGTGGAATCCTGGCTCGTCTTCGAAGCCAGGTTTAACGTTTGAATATGAAGATTCATGAGCTTTTCGCCATGTAAATATGCCATTATTCGCCATATCTTTCCATTGACCATCAATCGAGTGAATACTACAAGTATCCCATTCCTCGACCATTTTTGTTGCACCAGATCTAGTTAATGCATAAGCATGTGTACACATAGGCATATTTCTTCTACCATAACACCAACCTAAGAATACTAGATCTGCTTTCATATTTGATAATTCATCATCCAATGATTTGTATATATCTGTCACTGCGATGACCGCGTCGTCTTCAAGTACAACTAGCACATCGCTACCTTTCGCTATATCTTTATCAATTCCTTTTTTTCCTCTATAAACAAAATCTGCCCAAATTTGATGATGTGCCATGTAAACACCACGATCATTACCTTTCGTGTAGCGATGCGGGCATGATTGACTATATACTGAATACCATAAATCTATTGGAAATGGCATTTCTTTGCATGTAGATTTACCATTTTCTATCCTTAAAACGGCATTTTCTGCTTGCGTGCCATTCACCCCTTGAGGTATTTTATGGAAATCTCTTCCCATCACACCTGATAC
>JACCDO010091568.1_pt1 | contig 11035 bp, 11 predicted proteins | sample 7446101 | NCBI WGS metagenome assembly JACCDO01 (sample SAMN15323440, study PRJNA562643) | freshwater metagenome | isolation source: river surface water | place: USA:Blue River Watershed | collected 2017-08-16
AAAATCGTTAGCGGAACTCCCAAGTGATTATTATTATTTTTTTCTGTAGCAACTATTTTATTAGGTTTAATCGAATTAAGGATGAATGAAAGCATTTCTTTATGAGTAGTCTTTCCATTCGATCCAGAAATAGCAAAGAGTGTATTCTTAGGATTAATCGCATACCAATTTTGAATATGCTTAGAGGCAAGTTCTTGAATAAAGCTAACACTGTCTTTCACTTTTAAAAAGTTTGTCTTAGTAAGCTTGCTTTTTATTTCTTTGATTAATTTGTTATTTTCTTCATTGTCTTGATAAATAACTAGCTCACACAAGGAATGACTTTCCTCATTTAATAAAGTCAGCGGATTTACCTTGTTTCCAGGGATCGCAACGAATGCAGTGTTTTTTGTAATTTTTCTTGTGTCTGTAACAAAAGATAATTTTTTATTTAATGGGAAAGTGATTTCATCTAAGATGGAAGAACAATTCTTTAAATGAGATAAATCGATCATTTTTTATCCTGAATGTTTTTTTCTACTTCTTCGATATCACTATAAGGTTCTTTAATTCCGTTGGCCAAAATATAATTCTCATGACCCTTACCGGCCAGTAGTAATACTTGATGATCTTTTAGTTCAGAAATTGCCTTTTTAACTGCATCTCTTCTATTAGTAATCTTTTCAAATTCTACATGAGTTAAACCCAAAGCAATGTCTTCTATGATTTGTTCTGGATTTTCACTTCTTGGATTATCACTTGTTAGATAAATTTTTTTTGCATATTTTGAAGCCACTTCACCCATAAGTGGTCGTTTTTTTCTATCTCTATCCCCACCGCAGCCAAATAAAATTTTCAAATCAAAACTTGGGAAAGCTTTTTTTATTCCAACTGATATATTCTCAAGGGCATCAGGTGTATGAGCAAAATCAACTACAATTAATTTCTCATTAATTTTTTTTACGTAAAATCTTCCATCTGGCGGAATTAGCTCCTCATAGATTACAGGAACTTTGACTTTAAAAACTGTTTCAACAATTGCTTGAGCTACTTCTAAATTTTCTCGATTAAATTTAACTTCAAAAAATAGAGGTAAAGAATGTTCTATTGAGCGTGATTTGATAACAGAACTTTTAATTTTTTTTATTTTTTGAAACAACTCTTCTTGTCCGGCAGGAACAACTAAATCTACACCAGATTTAAGATGATCAAAAATCTTAAGTTTCGCTTGGAAATAATCTTCCATCGTATGATGATAATCTAAATGATCCTGAGAAAATGACAACCACCCAGCTCCATCAAAGACAAGCCCAAAAACTCTATTCTGATCCAAGGCATGCGAACTTGCTTCAAGAACACAGAAATCTTTGTCCCGACCATATTGATATAAATATTTTCTCAAATCTATTAAAGGAGGGGATGTTAGACCAAAATCCAAGATAGTACTTCCCGGCTCTCTTACTCCAAGAGTACCTATACTAATACCCTTTTTACCTATTTTTTTTCCCAACTGAAGTACTAAATCTGCTGTTGTTGTTTTTCCATTAGTTCCAGTTACTCCAATAATTTTTAAAGGAGGAAGAGGATACAATCTGTTTAAAATCTCAAACTGAACTAGAGGCCATTGTTCTTCTGGTAAAAAATAGACGTTGGAATTTAATCCTTCTATATTTTTATTTAAGATCAAATATTTAAAATTCGCTTTTTCTATCCTCTGCCGGAAATCATCCTCTGACTTACTACCTTCTGAAATTTTATAAAACAAAATTGATGCTAAAGTTGAATCTTGGGTGCGCCAATGAATATCTTCAAAATCTAACGATAAAATATGCTCTAAATTTGTTCTATTCAACATAAGTAGGTGGTGAGAATGTTAATTTTAGGGAAAGATTTTCTGATATTGGAACCCCTGGGTCAATAGATTGCTTTACAACCACACCATACCCATTAATAACTAAGGTGATTTTCTTCTCCTCAGCAATTTTCAGGGCTGAAGCCTTATCCATGCCCAAAAAGCTCGGAACAACTCCTGAAGCAAGCTCTTTCGTCGTAGAAGACATTTGAGAGTTTACTAAATCCATATTAATTTTATTGGATTTCTCATCATATTTGGCAAACTGAGCAAAATCTTTCTTCTTATAAAGAATGTACTGGGTAATTTTTTTAAATACAGGCGCGGCAACCGCACCTCCATAATATCCATTGGCAGATGGGTGCTCAACATAAACGAGGACAACAAACTTTTTTGATACGTTTACAGGAAAGCCCACAAAACTTGCAATATAACCATCATATCCTCCACGAGGGGATACTCTCTGAGCGGTTCCCGTTTTTCCAGCAATCTCATAATGTGGAATTTTTGCTGCATCCCCAGTTCCCTCGTTCACAGCAGTCACCAACATCTTGGTCACTTCCTCTGAAGTTTTCTCGCTAATAATACGATTTTCTTCACGGATTTGAGATTTATCACTTTTAAATAAGGTGGGAGTTACGAGATAACCACCATTAGCAATGACCGCGTATGATCGAAGCATTTGAAGAGCAGTAGTCGCCACACCTTGCCCAAAACTAATATTACTTAAACTTAATGGTCTTACTTTATCATCTTTTTTGTAAGGTATTATGCCCTTAGATTCTCCGTTAATTTCAATTCCCGTTTTTTTACCTAATTGAAATTTATCCATCGTTTCTCTTAATCTTGGGTATTTAAGATTAAATGCAATTTTTGTCGTACCGACATTTGAGCTATGCTTTAAAATTTCTTTAACAGTTAGCCATTCAAATTTTTCATGAGTTTCTGCTTCTGAAACCCAGTGATTTTGAACTTTTAATTTTCCATATTCACAAAAATATTTTGTTTCTGGTCTTGCAACCTTATGTTCAAGTGCAGAAGTAATTGTTAAGGCCTTAAAAGTTGAACCAGGCTCAAAAGGATCTGATACAAAAGATAGTTTTCTTAAATTTTGGGGAGAACTAAATGGGGTGTTAGGATCAAAGGTAGGGTAGTTTGCAATGGCGAGAATTTCTCCGGTTTCTGCATCCATAACCGCAGCACCACCTTTTAGTGCTTGGTGATGAACAACAGATGATTTCAAGTAACTTTCAAGAGCTCCTTGAATATCCTTATCTACAGAAAGTTGAAGATCAGGAACAATATTTTCACTCAATTTTTCTTCGTATTTAATAGGACGACCTTTAGCATCCCTTATATATTTAACGATAACGGGATGACCTTTTAGATCATTATTTTTGCTATTTTCAAGACCAGCAAGGCCGTTGTTATCAACACCAACAAACCCAATGGCCTGAGAAAGTAGTTCTTTGTTTGGGTAAACTCTTTTGTTTTGAGACTCAATTGAAATAGACTTTAAATCTTTTATTTTTTTTAATTGATTTTCACTCAACGTGATATTTCTACCTAACCAAGTAAACTTACTTCTTCCTCTGACAAGAGATTTAATTTTGTTATATTCCAGTGAAGGCACAACCTGAGATAATTTTTTTAATTCACGAAAATAAGATAGATCATTTTTTCGCGGGAAAGTGGCTACATTATATACATGAACATTAATAGCGAGGGGGTGACCATTTCTGTCAGTTATGTTTCCTCGATTTGGATATTCTTTAATGGTTCGTGAAAACTGATTTCTTGCATATGACAAAAGCTTTTCTTTATTCACGACCTGAATATAAAAAGCTTTGATTGAAACAACCAAAAACAAAAAACAAAAAACAATAAAACTAAAAAAAATTCTATTCTTCAAAAAAGCACCAAAATGTTATGGAATAAATATTATCTGCTCTGGACCTGGCTCTTTCAAGTCATACTTAACTGCAAACTCTCTTAACCTAGGAACTGACATTTCTTTGGCCCTTTGGGCCTTAAGCTCTTTGTTCCTAATGACTGCTTTTTCAATTGAACTCTTGAGTTTATTTTGCTCATAAGCCTGTTCGATTCCTTTCATACGAAATCCCACAAACAAAATAGCTAGAGTTATAAAAGAGATTGAATAGGGAAGAGCGCGAGGATTGAAAAAGAATTCTAAAACTTTATTATTAAACTTGAATGAACTTTTTTTTCTTAATGCCATCAACCCTCCCTGGACTGACATTTCGTTGAAGTATTCTTAACTTCGCACTTCTAGATCTAGAATTTTCTGAAACTTCTGTTTCAGAAGGCAAGATTGGTTTCTTAGTTAAAATTGTAACAGGAAAATCCTGATTCTCCATTAATTCTTTAAATTTATGTTTCACAATTCTGTCTTCTAGAGAATGAAAACTAATCACAGCAATAACTCCGCCAGGACAGAGCAAAGGCAACAGTTTTGGTAAAGTATCCTCTAAAACTTTTAATTCCGAGTTCACTGCAATTCTCAAGGCTTGAAATGTTCTAGTTGCTGGATGAATCCTTCCATGTCTTTCTTTTGCTGGGTAAGCATGAAAACAAATGTTTTCAAGCTCTTTGGTCGTTTCAATTTTTTTGGTCTTTCTAAATTCCACAATTGAACTTGCTATCCTACGAGATAATCTCTCTTCTCCGTATTTATAAATTAAATCCGCAATCTCTGTTTCAGACAAAGAATTTAGTAAATCTGCAGCAGTAGGGATTTCATCACTTTGATAATTCATTCTCATATCTAGGATTGAATCACCTCTGAAGCTGAATCCTCTATCCATTTTATCAAATTGATGTGAACTCACACCGAGATCCATAAGAATTCCAGAAAACTTCCCAGACAACCCCTGAGAGACTGCCCAGTCTGGGAATTGAGAAAAATTCATATTTAGCAAAGAAATTTGATTTTGTTTTTGTCTTTCAACAATGACTTTCTCACCATTTTCTAAAGCGTCAGGGTCTTGATCTGTGCTAATTACTTTAGAATGTTGTATTTGATCTGAAATAGCAAAAGTATGTCCACCAGCTCCAAAGGTTAGATCTGCAAATAAATTCTCATTCGAATTATTCACGCCCATCTTCAAAGCATCAAGACATTCTTTAAGTAAAACTGAGTAGTGCCCGAGATATTTTTCCATTAACTTAAAACTACTTCTAGAATCGCCTTGTTTTCACTTGTTAATTTCATTGCATCCGAAATTACGGCGTATTGGTTTTCTTTTAATACCTTAATTGGATTTTTGCTAAGACTCGGTATGGCCGCTTTTATAAATTTCTGAGCGGATATATAGTTACTTTTCATCACATCCATTATTTCTTGAACAGTACAATGTTCCTCTTTCCAGCAATCATAGTCTGTCACCATCGCCACGGTTGAATAAGCAATTCCAGCTTCTTTAGCGAGAAAAGCTTCCGGAACATTAGTCATACCGATGATTGAGGCTCCAAAACTCCTGTACATGAGTGACTCGGCCCTAGTTGAAAACTGGGGACCCTCAATACATAAATATGTTCCACCTAAATGAGTTTTAACTCCTGCCTCTTCACAACATTCAAAAAGACGCTTCTTAAGATCTGGGTCTACTGGGTTGGCACAAGATACATGTCCCACCATTCCGTGATCAAAAAAAGTTCTCTCTCTTTTACCTTTGGTCCAATCAATAAATTGATCAATGATAACAAAGTCTTTTGGTGCGTATTCTTCTTTGAGAGACCCAACCGCGGAAATACTTATAACAGTATCAACACCTAATTTTTTTAAAGCAAAAATATTTGCCCTATAATTAACTTCACTTGGAGTATATACGTGACCAACACCATGCCTTGGTAAAAAATAAAAGTCATTACCCTCTACCTCACACAGCATAACCTCTGCACTCGGCTTTCCGAAAGGAGTATCTATTTTTATTGTTTCCCTAACTTTGATACCTTCAAGCTTATAAATCCCACTTCCGCCAATCACACCAATTGTTGTCTTCATTTTTTTACACCTAAGCCATCATTCCAGTTAAATCGAAGACTTTTCCTAGAGATTTGGATTGTTTTCCAGAGATATTATTAAGTTCATCTCTTTCCGACTCTTCTTTACAAAAAATACATAGATCAGCAGTTGGTCTTGCAAGTAATCTTTCAAACTTAATCCAAGAGCCACACTCATCACAAAGACCAAATTCATTCTGATCAAATTTCTTTAAAGCTTTATCAATTTTTTTAACATAGAAAGCTTCGCGATTTCTAAATCTAAGTTCATGAGAGTTATTGTAGTCATTAATAGATTGCTCTACCTCATCACCAACAGAAGGATTTGCTAAGTCTAAATCAACAGGTGCAGTTAAATCTTTAATCGCTAGAGACTGCTTTTCATCTAATAATTTTTGTTTCAAAACATCTAATTGTTGGTTTGTAAGCGGCTTCACTTTTTCGTACATAAAATCTCCTCAATTCTATTCAAGTCCACCTTTTATATTTAAAAGCACTGACTTTGAGATCATTTTTAAAGTTTCAAAAACACCCTTGCCATTTGTGGCAACAGCTTCAAATGATGGTAATTTTCTTTTATTAAGTTGATATTCTAGATCCTCTACCGGAACTACATTTGGCAAATCACGTTTATTCCACTGAAATACCATTGGAACTTTAGAGAGATCGTAGCCCTGATCCTGCAAGTTTTTTTCTAGCCCTCTAAGGGATTCAATATTCGCTTCCATTCTTTCGACTTGTGAGTCAGCAACAAAAACCAAACCATCCACTCCTCGCAAGATGAGTTTTCTGCTAGCCTCATAAAAAACTTGCCCAGGCACTGTATAAAGATGAAATCTAGTTTTAAAACCTCGAATCTCGCCAAGATCTAAAGGCAAGAAATCAAAAAACAACGTTCTCTCATTCTCAGTGTTAAGGGTCACCATCTGACCTTTATTTTGAGTACTCGTCTTCTGATAAATAAACTGAATATTTGTCGTTTTTCCGCCCAGCCCAGGGCCATAGTAAACAATTTTGCAGTTAATTTCTTTGGTATGATAATTTACAAACGACATATTAAATTCCACCTAATGAAAATAAATTATCCATTTCTTTGTCTGAAATATCTTGAAACAAATAGCCTTGCCGTAAAACCTCATTAGACTCACTTGAAGGTTTTAATCCCACGAATTCTGTCTCAATCTCATGCTTGATCATTCCAATTTGCCTCTTTAAAAGCCCAGGATTCAAACAATCATCATAAACAGCTCCAAGAAAATATTTCTTTCCGTGAAAGCTTAAAGGCAGAAGATAGACACCCTGAGAGCTAGTATCAAAAGCAAGTCTAAAACTCATTTCCTCTTTAAATGGAGCAACTAAAGCGATTAAGGCATCAGAGGCTTGCCATACTCCACTAACTAAAGCAGACACTGAAGCTGTCGTTGCATTTTGAACGGAATCATAAACAGAAATCCCATCTTCTCTTGTGACAAAAAGCCGAGCATTAATTAAATGCTGTTTCGACAGTAATATTTTTTTTAGCTTCTCATAAATTGGTTTTTCTTCCATTTAAAACCTTTTTCTGTTTTCCAGTGCCTTACCAATCGTCAGAGAATCCAAATATTCTAGATTACCGCCGATAGGAACACCAAAACCAATTCTTTCTATATTAATTTCATGAGGTAAATATAGTTTAAAATAAGAACAGGTGGCATCACCCTCTACTGAAGGATTAATGGCCAAAATAATATCTTTTATTTCTTGGTGTATTATTTTCTCTCTTAATTCCTCTAAATTTAATTCATCTGGTCCTACACCAAGTAAAGGATTCAACACTCCACCTAATACGTGATAAGTACCTTTAAACTGACCACTCTTTTCTATTGCGATCAAGTCCGAAATGTTTTCAACAATACAAAGTGTTTTTTCTTGTTTCCTGAATTCATTCGAGCAAATTTGGCACACATTCTCATCTGAAAACATGCCACAATTTTCACAACGACATAAATTTTTTAAATTAGATACTGATTGAGCAAACAAATCTAGCTCAGAATTTTTCCATCCTGTCATATTCATCACCATTCTCATTGCCGTTTTTTCACCGATTCCAGGCAAATGAGTTAGAGAAGAAACTGCTGATTTGATTAACCCAGGCATTTCAATCATTAAAACATTCCAGGTAAATTTAAGCCACCTGTCACTTTAGACATTGCTTGCTGAACCATATCCTGAGATTCTTTTAAGGCTTGATTAACAGCCGTCAAAACTAATTCTTCTAAAGAAGCAACGTCATTGGGATCGACGCAATCTTTATTAATAGTAATACTTAAAACCTGTTGTTTACCATTAACTTTTACTTTTACCATTCCTCCACCAGCAGAGGATTCAATTTCCCGAGTCGATAATTCATTCTGTAAAGTGGCCAACTTAGACTGCATTTGTTGGGCCTGTTTCATCAAATTATTTATATTCATTTAATCTCCCGATCTTTTAAAATTATTTTATCTATTTTCGAATTGAACACCTTTTCAGCTTCTTTAATATAGGGATCATTCAAAATTTTTTGTTTTCTTTCTTCTAATTGATTGGATTTAATTTCTTGCTCAATTTCAATGACCGATCGAAATTGATTTTGTTCTTTTTGATGATTCGACAGTAGCTGAATTTGAAAATTTATATTTTCAATTTTTTTATTAAAAAATCGCCCCATTGATATTAACAGTTTTTGGTAGATTTCTTTTTTCTCAAGAAACTCCTTGAAAACAGCAGCCTCTTCTCCAAAACCTAAAATGATTGTTAAAACTTCTGAGTTAAAAGTTAAATCAGAAATTAAATTCCCATGAGCTAAATTTGTAGCTGTTGCTGGGCTCTCTGGCATCAAATAATCCAAAAAATCCTGCCAACTTTTTACTTGAGTAACTTCTTCTGCTGCACTAGTCAAAATCTCTTCTGATTTTATTTCAATTTTTTGATCATCTACACCAAGAATTTTTCGCCTCAAACAAACTTTTTGCAATAAAACCAAAATAACTTTTTCAGGATTGATGCTAGTTAGACCCCACTGAAAATCTTTTGCCAGCACTTCATAAATCCAAAAAATCTCAGATAACGAAATTTCTTTTAAGATATTAGAACTTACAAATTCATCAATCTGCTTACTGTTTAATGAATCAAGTGAATTTATTATGTTGTAAAAAGCATCAAGAATCTGATCGCAAAATTTTCTTAGATCAATATTACTATCAAGAAAGGACTGATATAGTGTTGAGCAATTTTTTGAATCACCGGCCAAAATTGAATTAATTATTGATCTCAGTCCAGCATCAGCGACAATCCCTAGCGCCTTTGAGAAATCAGCTTCTGAAATTTTTTTGTTTTCAGAGATAGCAAGTACTTGATCAAATATAGTCAAAGTATCTCGTACTGAACCTTTTCCAAGAACAGCAATCTTTTGTGGTATTTTCTCACTCAAAAATTCTATCTGCTCTGCTTTAGCAATTTTATTAATTTGAGCAACTAAAACATCATTAGGTACATTTTTAAAATCAAATCTCTGACATCGTGAAATGACAGTACCAAGAATTTTGGAAGGGTCCGTTGTCGCTAATATAAATATGGTGTGAGCAGGCGGCTCTTCCAAGGTTTTAAGAAGTGCATTAAATGCACTATTTGAAAGCATATGCACTTCATCGATGACATATATTTTATACTGCCCACGAGATGGAAGATACTGTACATTTTCTATTAGAGTTCTTACTCCATCTACGCTGTTATTGGATGCTCCATCAATTTCTGTATAATCTAATGAATTTCCACTATCAATTTCTTTACAACTTTGACACTGAAGACAAGGATTGAAGTTTTCCTTAGGTTTTTCACATCTAATTGCCTTTGAAAAAAGTCTAGCTATCGAAGTTTTACCAACACCGCGAGTCCCTACAAATAAATAAGCATGCGCCAAACGCTTAAATTTGATCGCATTTTGAAGACTTTGGGTAACGTGTTCTTGCCCAACCACATCTTCGAATTGTTTTGGACGCCATTTTCTGGCCAGGACTTGATAGCCCATAAAACCTCATACACTTTTTCAATTTTGCGAGCTGGAAAATAGGGGAGTCATACCGCTAAGTCACGTCGCACTTGCTTCGAAAATCGAATAATTTCAAGATGTAAGATTTTATAAGGAAACGATCAAATAGAGAAACTTTTATTTAGCAGCAGCCTGAACTTAAACACAACACACAAACTACTACCGTTGCTCCATTCCTGGCCTGGCGGGGTTGATAGCTGAATGCTCATCTAAGTCAGACTGCCGAGAAGGATATTAAATCTGTTTAAAACTTATGTAAAGAAGTTGATTGAAATAGGTTGAATGAGTTTGCCAATAATTTTTTAACGACTCCATCGTCAAGATTCTTTATAATTTTACATTATGCAAAAAGTAAAAATTATTTTAGAAAAATACTCATCACTTAGGCTCTTAATAAGTGCTTTACTATTAGTCATTGCGTATTTTCCGCTTCTTAGTGGAAAACCTACAGTTAATCCCGACGCGCAGCTCATTATGCCCATTTTAGATAGGGTTCAAAGCTTAGAGGAATATTTTAAACTACTATTCTCACTTGAAACCTACGACATCCAACCTGTTAGAGACTTGAGTTTATATTTAGATTGGATACTCTTTAAAAAATTCTCCATTAATACATTCGTAATCCACAATCTCATCATTTGGTTTTTGAGTTGCTTGGTTGTAGAAAAATTGATCGCATATATTTTTAAAGATTTTGAAAAACTTAGCTCGTGGATTATCTCAGTTCTTTTTTCAATATATCCTCTTTTTTGTGCAACTGTTTCTTGGGGAATAGCTAGAAAACATATTTTATCTTTTCTATTTATCTCTTTGGCCACGCTCTATTTTCTAAAATTTATCGAAACTTGGAATAAAAAATATTCGTTCTATTTTTCAATTTTTTATCTTCTATCTGTTTTCTCACAGCCAATTACTTTGTTATGGCCATTTTGGGCGATTATTCATTTATTCTTTTTTGATAAAAATAATTTTTTTAAAGTTCAAAAATATTTTACTTTCACATACGGTATTTTTGTCAGCTGTTTACTTGCAAATGTTCACTATTACAGAGAAAGCCAAATTTTCAAAACTCATTTTGAAGGAAAAACTGATGACCCCTTCAACATTCCGGA
>JACCDO010154762.1_pt1 | contig 11033 bp, 8 predicted proteins | sample 7446101 | NCBI WGS metagenome assembly JACCDO01 (sample SAMN15323440, study PRJNA562643) | freshwater metagenome | isolation source: river surface water | place: USA:Blue River Watershed | collected 2017-08-16
ATCAATTCGTCCAGTTTTTCCGGAGGCATTTATGGCAGGTCATTCAATTATGAGAACCAGTCGGCACATTATTGCTACACAAGTGGAATGAAATCGGGCGCCACAACCGGCGGCATTTATGGCGGAAGTGACAGTGACGTTTTGACCAATTCAACAAGCAATTTTTCCGAAGAAAACAATTCGGGAACCAGTTGGACCGATTCCAATGCAAAAACGGTGCTTTTAGGAACACCCACAAACACCATGTTTGGAACACATTGGTGCCAACCTGATGGATATAACACACCCTATAAATTATCTGTTTCTGCATATTCGCCTTATATTCCAAGTTTCTATATGAATGAATTAGTCACCGAAACTATTATTGCCGGCGAACACACAACACCACCTGTTGTGTCCGGATTCTCACACAAAATATTGCAAATTAATAATTCCATGCCCAGTGATTTTCCGAACATTGCCATTAATGAAGACAGCGGCACAATTACTGTTGCATTATCCAAGGAAACAACAGTGTATGATATTTACGTGTATAGCACCATGAATCCATATGCAGTCACTTTATTTACACTCACTGTAACGGGGGCAACACAGACATGCACAAACAAGAATTTATGTAGTCCGCCCGGCAAAAAATTCGTAGGCGGCAATAGAGATGCTAGTGCGGTCACTCACAAGAGAAGTGCCAAAACAGTGACAAATCTGAAAAATGTCGATCCCAAACAAAAATCGGACGGAGTAAATATACTGAATGGGCAACAAGCGTTGTCAAGAGTGCGCGGTGGCGGATATATAGTGCCGAAAAAAGTCACTGGCAAATATTTGCTGTAATGTGTGTGTCCACAAATTAATAAATATTTATAAATCTTTATTAATATTAATATATAATGTCCGTCAACACATCAAGAGTCATTAGTATTATCACCGGCGTGATTTTCATTTTCATTGTTGTGAAAATTGTGAAATTCATCGAGTCAATGCCGCAATGTTCGTGTTCTGTCCCAACCCAAACACTGGACCGCATCGCTTTTCTAGAAAAAATAGTAATTGGCATTGCTTGTTTGGGAATCGTCTACAATCTCTATTTTTTGAATAAAGCAGATGACACGTTGATGATGAAACTATTTAGCAACGACACCTTCTTTTTCATTCCACAAATGGCGTATTTTGTGATTATATTTTTCGTTTATGCGGTTTTCATATATAATGTGAATGATTTTAGAAAATCCATTAGCAAAAAGTGTGAATGTGCGGACAAATGGGAGAAAACTGCCATGTACATTCAAGCAATTTTGTACATTATCTTTTTTTCAATACTTCTGATAGGTTTGTTGTTATTGCTTCAGGCAGGTGTTTTTAAGATGTCATCACCTATAGGACAAATGATTGCCATCATGGGTTTCTCTATTGTTGCAATTTTCGCGTTTGCAGTTTTTGGCGGAGATATGAATGTGTTTTTGGATTATGCAATGAAATATGTTGACAAAGACGAAGGGTTCTCTTGCGGTTGCGATAGAGATAAAAAGGAATGGTCTTTGGTTTAAACCACACCACACAAATATCCCTGCATAATCTATAATTCTCTATGGCAGACAGTGCTCAGTTTATCAAAATCATCACAAGTGCATTTGTGATTTTCATCGTCTTGAAAATCACCGAGTTTCTCAAGACTTTGCCCCAATGTCCTTGCTATGCCGAAAAAGCAGGCAAAACAAACAATTTAGACAAAATCGAGTTCTTGCAAAAGTCCGTGATTTTCATTGCGCTCGTAAAAATAGTGCACACCATTTACACCATGTATAGCAACTCGGCAACCCAGAGCAAGGATTCCCCCTACATGATATTCATGGTTATCCTCACAACCATCGTCTACACCTTCTTCATATACAACGTGTATGAACACCAGAAATCGGCAGGCAGTCAGTGCGAGTGTGCCGACAAATGGCAACAGAGCGTCATGTATTTCCAGGCGCTCATTTATGCCTTGATTGTCGCAATGGTTTTCTTTTTGGGTCTGATGATGCTTTCCACCGGATCTGTGGGAGATACTAATTTGAAACGCGTGATCGTCCTTCTCACAGTGTTTATTGTGGGATTAGGCATTTTCTCCTTTTATGGCGGTGACATGAACATTTTTGTGGAGCATGTTATGAAGTATTTTGCGCAAATCGACGGATTTGATGGCATCACACCCGGAATGAACACACGAAGCGTGCCGCGCAATTCTGGCGGAAAATAGGGGGTCCCAAAAACAGATTCGAAGTATTAGACATCGATAAATATTAAAGTGTATAATATAGAATGCCCTTTGATATCAAATCAAACAGATTGATGTATTCAGTTTTGCTGTTTTTGGCATGTTTCTCTATTGTCCACTTTTTGAAACCGGGATTGATTTACAATGAAAACGGCAGTTTCCGCCAATTTGGGATTGGATACAAACAGAAAACCGTGATACCCATTTGGGTAGTTTCAATTGTTTTAGCAATTGCGTGCTATCTTCTGTTTTTCTATTTGGAAAAATACTAAGCAGTTTGCTTGGCAAATATCATCCTGTATGAATGATATTTACATTGTGGCAGACATTTACATGCTCTTGGAGCACATCGAGTACAACAATCTGCTGATGTAGTAAAGGATGAACCAATAGAGAGACGCACTCAATACAGAGACGTAAAACATGGCGCCCTTGCCTTTGGAAATGGCAACAGCAACTCCGGAAATAACAGTTAAAATGGCAAATGCAAAAGTGAAAATCATCACGGCATAAAAGAATGTGCATTGATCACCCGATAATGGTGAAAACAAGGTATCCATAAAAGCAGGCATTATATATTTGACACAGAAAAAAACATATGAAAAAGAATATAGTTGTATTGTATATTTCACGAGGAAAATGGACGAAGAAATTGTGTGGGATATTATTGACAAACATTTCAAAGAAAATCCTCAAAGTTTAGTGAGACATCATATAGAATCTTTCAATGATTTTTACAAGCATGGAATCTACAAATTGTTCAAAGAGAAGAATCCAATTACCATTGTTTCTAAATATGATGAGTCGATTGGCGAATACAGGTCCAAATGCAATTTGTATATCGGGGGCAAAAATGGCGATCTTGTTTATATTGCTAAACCCGTGATTTATGATTCCAACGCGCACTATATGTTTCCCAATGAGGCGCGCTTGCGAAACATGACATATGCGATGACCATCCATGTGGATGTCGAACTGGAGTTTATTGACATTTTAGAAAAGGACGAAGTTCCGCATATTAATGTGGAACCCGACCCTAATGCTGATCCGGTTGAACGTCAAGAACCTCTAAAGAACTACAAGGCAACTGCGTCTGTTGATGAAAATACAGGATTGGATCTCAAGGGTGGTGCAAGTGAGTATTATGAAAATGATCCGACTGATGGACAACCCTATATGACTGGCGGAGCAGGCGGTGGCGGAGCAGGAGGAAATAAAAAAAAAATTCCAGCACAAATGACCCCAAACGAGCGCGCAATATTAAAGGAAACTTTGGAGAAATCGGTAAATGCGCAAAATGTGCAAACCCGACACGCTAAAATAGAGAAGGTGTTTTTTGGCAAATTTCCTATTATGGTGCAATCCGATTTCTGTGTATTGGCAGGATTACCGCGTGAAATGCGATTCAATATGGGCGAATGTCGCAATGATCTAGGCGGATATTTCATCATTGACGGCAAAGAGAAAACCGTCGTCCCCCAAGAGACTTTTGGCGACAATATGTTGCGCGTAAATAAAGTGGATTCGGATTCTGTTTTATACACTGCCGAAATCAAAAGTGTGTCTGAAAATACGTCGAAACCGATTCGCACATTAAGCGTCGATCTGGTTGCGCCCAGTGGCAGATATTCAAACATGAATATTGTGGTGAATATTCCCAATGTGCGCAAACCCGTGCCATTATTCATCGTGTTTCGGGCGCTCGGCATCGTGACTGACAAACATATTGTGGAAATGTGCTTGCTTGAAAGTTCGAACAGCGCCAATTCTTTATTACAAGACCTGTTTATTCCCTCGGTGCATGATGCCGGTCCCATTATGACCCAGGCAGCAGCAATCCACTTTATTGCCCATCTTACCAAAACAAAAACCAACACCAACGCTTTGCACATTTTGACCGACTATTTTCTGCCTCATATTGGAGAGACCAATTACATCGAAAAGGCGTACTTTTTGGGATATATGGTGAAGCGATTAATCATGGCGTACCAGGGCATGGAATTGCCGATTGACCGCGACAGTTTCCGTTACAAACGCGTCGAATTGGTCGGCGCACTCATGTACAAATTGTTTCGCGAATATTACAAGATGCAGATGAAACATATTCATGTGTCGTTTGAGAAGAAATTGTATTACAATTTGCAAATATATGAGAATGATTTGCACGGACTCATTAATACAAATTACAAGACAGTATTTGGCGAGCGAATGGTCGAAGAAGGGTTTCGCAAGGCGTTCAAGGGCAATTGGGGTGCAACCGAACACACCAAAATCATTGGTGTAGTGCAAGATTTGAATCGCCTGTCTTTTAATTCGGCGCTGAGTCATTTGCGAAAAACCAATTTGTCGGTAAATGCTGGCGGAAAATTGGTGGGTCCGCGTGTATTAAATGGATCGCAATGGGGACTCGTTGACCCGATTGACACCCCCGACGGCGGCAACATTGGACTGCACAAACAGTTGTGTATTATGACCCAAGTGTCGCGCGGCGTGTCTCGCGAACCTATGGTGAAATGGTTGAAGGAAAAATGCGATCTCCGTTCCGTGGAAGAATGCGGCATAAATAGTCTGGCAAAAATGACAAAAGTCATGGTCAATGGATATTGGGCAGGCGTCACCAATACGCCTCAGGAAATTGTGGAAAAATTCAAGATTCACCGGCGCAATGGTCTAATTCCGATTTTCATTAGCATCTGTTTTGAAAGCAGGACAAACACGATTTCCATCTTTACGGACGAGGGGCGACTTTGTCGCCCCATTTTCTACTACGACAACGATTTAAAACAGATGTCATTTAACTCGAAGATGGTGAAAGACGGGTCGTTTTCGTGGTTGTCGCTTCTTAATGGATCCAACAAACGGCGCATCGAGGACTTCGTTGCCGTGAATTCCGACAAGTTCTATGAATTACATGAACTGTATGATGGCATCGACAACGGCGAAACAAACCCGCATAAACTGAAACGGTTCATCGAAAATAAAGGCATCATTGACTACATCGACCCCAACGAAGAAGAGACATCATTAATCTGTTTGAACTTTAAAGGATGCGAATCGGACAAGAAATACACACATTGTGAGATACACGAGTCCCTCATTTTTGGCATGATGTGCAACTTGGTCATTTATCCCCACCACAATCCCGCCACGCGTAACTCCTTCTCGACCGGACAGAGCAAACAAGCAGTTTCCATGTATCACACCAATTTCTCTATGCGCATGGACAAAACTTCGCTCATCTTGAATCAAGGGCAGAAACCGCTCGTCAAATCGCGATATTTGGAGCACATATGCCAAGAGGAAAATTCATATGGCGAGAATGCGATTGTGGCGCTCATGTGTTATACAGGATACAACGTGGAGGACGCGGTCCTCATCAATGAGGGCGCCATACAGCGCGGTCTGTTCCGCACCACTTATTTTTCCGTGTATGAAACACACGAGGAGAAGACGACGGTCGGGGGCGTAACCAGCAGCAAAAAGTTTTTAAATGTGGGCGCAGACGAAACGGTCAAGGGTCTTAAAGCAGAACACGATTATAGCAAATTGGACAAACACGGATTGGTTAAAGAAGGCACCGAGATGAACGACCGCACAATTATCATCGGGTGCGCCCATTCTGTGCCCGGCGACGCGTCGATGCACGATTCATCCAAGACCACCAAAAAAGGGCAACTCGGCATCGTCGACAAGACCTACATCACTGAAGGCGAAGAAGGCACCAAGATTGCCAAGGTCCGCATTCGCGAAGAGCGATTGCCGGCAATAGGCGACAAGATGGCGTCGCGTTCGGGTCAAAAAGGAACTATTGGGCAGATCATTCCCGAGCGCGATATGCCTTTTACCAAAGACGGATTGAAACCGGACATTATTGTGAATCCGCACGCCATGCCTACACGCATGACTGTAGGACAATTGGTGGAGTGTTTGGTGGGCAAGGCGTGCTTAAATATGGGATATCACGGCGACTGCACGGCATTCACATCGACCAATAAACAAATTGGCGAGTTTGGCAAGGTGTTGAATGCGTGCAATTTTCATTCGTCCGGCAACGAGTTGCTGTATAATGGCATGACGGGCGAACAGTTGGAGGCAGAGGTGTATATTGGTCCCAATTACTATATGCGCTTGAAACACATGGTGAAAGACAAGGTGAATTATCGCGCCAAGGGTCCGCGCACCCAGTTGACGCGCCAACCGGTAAGTGGTCGTGCAAATGACGGCGGATTGCGTATAGGCGAAATGGAGCGCGATGTGATAATTGCGCACGGCGCCACCGATTTTCTGCGCGAATCCATGTTGGATCGCGGTGACCAATATTACATGGCAATCTGTAATAAAACGGGCGCCATTGCGATTTATAATCCGGACAAGAATTTATTTATGAGTCCGATGGCAGATGGTCCGCTCAAATATGTGGAGTCGCTGGATGGCAAAGAGATGAATGTGGAGCACATTACCAAATATGGTCGCGATTTCAGCGTGGTGCGAGTGCCATATGTGTTTAAACTGTTGATGCACGAATTGCAGACGATTAATGTGAAGATGTGCATTATTACAGAGGATAATATAAACCAGTTTGACAATATGAATTTCAGCAAGAATATCAGTTTATTGACAAACGGCGAGGCGATGGGTCCGGAAGATGTGATTAGCAAGGTTAAACGCATATTGAGTGGCAAGGTCTCCAATGTTGAGGAACCGGAAATAGAGGAATTGAAGGAATTGGATGAAATACTTAGCAAACCACCAACTGAAATAAAAGAACCCGGCGAAATGAAAGTTGAATATGATGATTGGGAAATTTTCCAACAGGAAGATAAACGCGCAATGGAAGAATATTATAGAAGAAGAAATGATCCGGATTATGAAGTGCAAGGCACTGCTGGATTCAAGGAACCCTTTCCGGGGGATGAGTCTTATGTTTCCATGAGTGGTGGTAAAGGTGCCAATGCCAATGCCAATGCCAATGCCAATGAAGACACAGATGCTAGCAAAGTACAGTTGCAAGTAAATGACATTGTAATATTTAAGGGCGATTTCAAACCAGATCGCAAATGGTTGATTCGCAAAATAACAGGCGAATTTGCCAAAATAGAGACAAATGATTACAGCGGTGGTTTAGACCCCGAGAATGCAACCAACATAGTTAATCTGTATGACCTGAAGAAAGCAGATTCATTGATTCCGGAACCCAATGCAAAACCGGTGGGGCAATTGGTGCCTATGGGTGGCGTAACCCCACCAGTAGGCGCGCAAACACAACAACCATTGCAAATCAATGTTGTGACAACCACTGGAAATAATAATAAATTGAGCGAACTTGTGCCGTCGGCAATAGAGACAGTCCCAATGATTCGAAAACCAAATACAGAATCGACGTCATTGTCGACGACTCCCGACAAATCAGTATCTTTTGATGATGTTTCTCTATCGACGGATGGAGGAAACACGATTGATAATATTCCTACGGGAACAAAATCGGGACCTATTATTGTGAAGAAGGTGTAAAAAGTTTGCCATGAAGGGAAAGATCTGAAGGAAATGAGAGGGGGTGCCGAGGGGGTGTCCCCCTCGAAAAATTGATTTTCAACCATCTGTTTGAAATCAATGTACAAACTATATAAATAATATATTATAAACAATACAATGTCAAGTGAGACCACTACTATTTACAATTCGCGCAAAACCTTGTTAGAGATCCTATCCAATTTAGGATACAATGTGGATGATTATAATTCATTCTCTATGAATGAAGTAGAAGCAATGACGCGAAATAATCAATTGGACATGTTGATCGAATACACGCCATCCATGGACACTGCATACAAAAACACCAAAATCTACATAAAATACATGCTCGCCTCAAAGGCAATCCGTTTAAAATCCATGTTGGAAGAATTGGTGGAAGAACTATTTGATTTAGAAGAAATTTTGAATAAAAACGACACATTGATTGTCATTATCAATGATGAACCCAATGATACTATGGTCGAACGATTAAAATACCTTTATGACTCGCGCGGCATTTTCGTTGTGATTCACAACATTAAACGTCTGCAACGCAATATTTTGAACCATACGATGGTGCCAAAACACACCATTTTGACGGAAATTCAGACAGATGATTTGAAGAAACAATACAATTTGACTGGTGTAAAACAGTTGCCGGAAATATCGCGATTTGATCCGGTTGCATTGCTCATTGGCATGAGACCGGGGCAAGTGTGCAAGATTGACCGAAAGAGTGCAACATCCATTGTGTCTGACTATTACAGGGTTTGTGTGTGAAGTGCTAGAGGAATCTACCAAGTATGTATATAATGGCATTATTTTTTTTCAATCGGCACAAAGATACAAAAAATGTGGAACCGTTTAGTGAATTGAAATATTCAACAAGGGATTATTATTATGCGCAAGCACCGCAAAATTGTAGTCAAGTAAATTCGGCAGCATGTGATTATAAAACAAAACCGACATCATCAGAGCAAGCAGATATAGACAACTGTTTGTGCAAATACAAAGATAATGTGGATGAATATTTAGCAAAAACCTCGACTGACATAACAACCAATGGTAAAACCAACGATTTTGATGAAAAATACAATCAAATGGTAATCAAAAATGTGAATTTAGGAATTGGTTTGGGTCTTATGATGATTTACATCTATACCACAAATTATCAATAACATAAAATAATATCAATTGTATATAGAATATATTTACATACAATTATGGAAACCAATAAAATAGTATTCTTGTGTTTGATTTTATTATTAGTTCTTGTGGTTTCAAATTATGTGTCGATTGAAGGGTTTAAAGCAAAGAAATCGACTGCAACTGCTGCGCCAAAACCTGCGTCAAATGCTGCTGCTCCTGCTGCAACTTCGGCACCATTAAAATCGGCATCTTCATCTGATAAAAAGGGAAACGGCAATGCAAAACAGGCGTCACAAAAGGCAAAACAGGCCGTGAAAAAAGCAAAACAGGCCGAAAAAAAGGCAAGTGCTGCTGAAAAAAAAGCAAATAAAGCAGTTGTCAACTCCAAAAAATCCATAACTGAATCAAAGAAGGCAATTACCGAATCGAAAAAAGCAATTGAAGAGGCGAAAAAACAGTCCAAAAGTGCAACGGATAAAATAAATGAACTGAAAAAACAAGTTGAGAGCAAAAAAGGCAAGAAGGGCAAGAAGGGACCCAGTGTGCAAAATACTTTGAAAAAAATGGAATCCTTGGTGAAAAATACAAAAACCTTGGTGAAAAATACCAAAACCAAAATTAAGCAAAACGAAGAAAAAATAAAAAAAAATGAAGAATCAAATCAAAAAATATTTGAAAAGGCGTCATCTTTGGATGCCAATACAAAACAAGTGGCAAATGCTGCTGCCAAAATAGATACTACATTATCTGATGTGACAAATATTGCAAATGCAACACAGAAGAATGCCACATCAATTCTTACACAAATGTCGGAAAAATCGGCATCTGTTAATAAGTCGGTTGATGATAACAAGACTATACAAAAGGAAATCAATGCAAAAGTCGATGGCGTTGATGCAAAAATGGAGATCATTAAGAACAATGTTGATTCTGCAGTGCAAATTAAGAAGGAGGTTGACAATACAATGAATGAGTTTAAAGTCAATTCGGAAACCATGATGAAAACTATTCAGTTGGCAATTGATAAATTTGATGCGGCAAAATTGAGTGCTTCAAAACAAGGATTTCAAAACATGGATCCTGTAGTAAACGCAACACACGCGTTGAAAAAAGATATGGAAATGGCGAAATCGCTTTCATTTACTACGATCGATTCCGCATATGATGGCAATTTGAAATTGGAAGGGTTTGGTGGTTCTACCGAAACTGATTCGGCATATCAAACTAGTCCAGATAGTATTTTTGCATTAGAAAAAGATGTAATAACTGCGTTGAATGATTTCTACACTGCATATTATGCTTACCAAACATGCTTGCACAATAAGCGTAAAGCATTAGATACAAATAAAACTGCCATAACCCCAGTGACAGTTCCTACTTGCGGAACTGCGTCATCTGGAGCAGTGTATGCTGCAAAAGATGCATTGACGAGAAAAATTACTGCATTAAATGATGCAATTCAGACTATGGGAAGGAAACCCACAGCACCACCCAATGCCGATGGCAGTTATGAGATTGCCGGCAAAAAAGTGACTGAAGACCAATTTAGAGACCGCCATGCTAAAATAAAATCACTTTCTGAAAGTATTAATGCTACACGGTCTGACTTGGACATGAAGATGGCAACATTGTTGGACAAATCCAAGGGACCTTTGCCAGAAGCACAAAATAAACACAATTTTGAAAATTATGCTACAATTGGTTGGTCTGTTTTAGCAACTTCCATATTGTATTATACTTTTGTGGAAATGAAGTAATTTGAAATTTATCTCTATAGTGTATATCAATACTATACAGATGTTGCCGCCTGATTATCCTGAACAATATAATTATGACAGACAGAGAGGCGAACTGTTGATTAAAATTGACAATGACCAAAAAGCATTTGATAATGCTGCGAGTGGTCAATACAGACAACTGAATTTTCCATATAAACCCGAATATATTACACAAATAAATATTGGAAAAAACCACAAAATGCCTTTGGGTGGAAAAGAATTGGTTGGAATGCATACCTCAACAACATGTGCTATGAACGCAGCAATCGAATACAACAAAAATACAGGGTTGTCTCTTGATTCGAAATATGAAACCGATATTTATTGCAAAATCATGA
>JACCDO010256387.1_pt1 | contig 11033 bp, 7 predicted proteins | sample 7446101 | NCBI WGS metagenome assembly JACCDO01 (sample SAMN15323440, study PRJNA562643) | freshwater metagenome | isolation source: river surface water | place: USA:Blue River Watershed | collected 2017-08-16
AATTTAGAGTTAGAATCAACTGATATTGATATAAATGAAAATGATATATTATCGTGTTATTCGGATAGTTCTGGATATGATACAGAATGTTCATCATATAATTCAGAGCCAGACGAATATACAACCCCCTATGACATTTTTCATACCAAGGATATATTAAATTATTTATCAGAAAAAAATAAAGAATTAGAAGAAAATAAATTAAAACAAACAAATTCAAATTCTAATTCCAATTCTAATCCCAATCCCAATTCTAATCCCAATTCCAATTCTAATATTAATGAAAATAAAGGAAAAGACCAAATAGAATTAACTCAAGAACAGAAAGAATTGGTTAAATATTTAGAGAACCCGATAATAAAATTAACAGATTTTGGTTTAATGGAAAAGTATGGTTCTCGAATTCATACAATTCAAACAAGATATTATAGAGCTCCAGAGATAGTATTAGGATTAGAATATGACCATACATGTGATATATGGTCATTAGGTTCAAGTATATACGAGTTGTTTGTGGGAAAGATAATGATTGATATAGAAAAGGATGAAGATATAGGAAAATATGATAGAGATTTAATTAATATTAGATTATTAATTGAACGTATGGGAAAATCTAACTTGGATAAAATAATAGATTTGATAAAAATGTCACCAAGAAAAAATTATATTTTAAATCCAGATAATTCATTAAGATTTTATAAAACAATTAAATATGATGAATGGGAAAAAAAATTAAATACAAATTGGGGTAAGTGTGATTTAAAATTTTTTGATATTATAAAAACAATGTTAAGTATTAATAAATCTGAAAGAAAAATTAATATTTAAAAATATTTATAACAGGATCAATAAATATTTAGAGTAAATACATTTGGTAAATTAATATTACTATAATTTTCGTTACAGTAATTATTACTATTGCTATTATTTGAGATATTATTTGAATAACCGTTTTGATTAGAAACGTAGTAAGCTTTATTATCGTTATAATTATTATTTTTATACTTATTATATAGATTAACAAGTATTATCGCTTTATTTATTATTTCAAAATTCGCTGTATTTTTGATATCCAGCTTATGAATAATATTTAAATTTATTAATCCTAAAGAAGAATGGGTTAATCTATTTAAATTAACTTTATCATTGATTTTATTAATAAAATCAATGGTTGTTTTTAAATATTCTTCTTTTCGGTACATTTCTACCATTTGTTCAACATTCCATAATTGTTCAACAGGTATAATATACGAGCTATTAGAGCTGTTAGGGGTGTTAGGGGTGTTAGGGCTGTTAGGGCTGTTAGGGCTGTTAGGGGTGTTAGGGCTGTTCGGACAATCATAGTCATTACAAGTGCTATTATAATAGTTATAGTTATAGTTATAGTTATTATTTCTATAACTATTACTATTCTCTATAATATTGTTATATTCATATTCATTATAGTTAGTCTGCTTAGTATAATTATTCATTTTACTATGTTGGATAGTAATATGTAAGTATTGTAAAATGTTATTTATTAATCTTAATAATCCTATTAGTATATCATATTTTTCAATTTTTTTATACATTGGATAGTAATATAATATATATATAAAAAATCATAGGTTATTACCTTAACTCAGGCTCTCTAACTAAGCTTTTTTGCTGTGATACTTAAATAGTTTTTACAAACTTATCTATCTAAATTATTATTATGTTCTTCATGCTGAATTCTTAACTTGATACCCTTTACAGTAGTACCTTTAATTTTAAAGTTATTATTATCTAAATAATTAAAGAATTTTTTAGGAGGTGGTAATTTAACTCCATCATAAGAGGAAGCATACCAATGTTTAAAGTAATTCCATAAATCACTCTTATCCATACTTTCAGAATCATCATATATAATGGTATCAGTAACGAATTCAATATACACGTTTGTATCCTTTTGATATTTATCTGTAGCTTGGAATACGATAGCAGGAGTAATTTCATCAATATCTTTACATTTTTTGTAGATAGGGAAATATACATTAAGGAGTAACCAAGCTAATGCTTGAGTCCATGTTGGCATTTTTTCATGTAAATTTTTATCTTTAGCTTGTTCATCAGGTTTAGTAGGTTTATCAACAAATCTTTGACTAAAATCAACTACTCTAACACGTCTCCAAACACCACCATCACCTCCTTCAGGAATATTAGGAAGTCTATTACAAGCCATCAATAATTTAAATTGAGGAACATAATAGAATGGGTCACCATACAAAGGTCTAGCAAGAATTTTATCTTGACCAGTAGCATTTTTCATAAAACCAGTATTAATTTTATCATCACCTTCAGGTTCTTGAGTAGTTAATAATCTAGTTCCAAATTTATCTGCCAATTCAGGAGTAGCTTGAGAACTAGAACCACGTTTAATTGTTAAAAATGTTGGTGGGACGGTTCCATAATAAGAACCCATAGTTTTATCTAAAAGGTTAATAAGAGTACCTTTACCATTAGAACCAACACCGGTCCAAATCATAAATTTCTGGTCCTTATTACCTCCTTCAAACAAACTAGCACAATAACATAATAAGAATCGTTTCATATCTTCTTCAGGTTGGATACTTTTAAAGAATTTTTCAATATCTCTAATAACAGGACTTTCTTGAGTAAATTCTTTATAATTATATCCGACAGTTCTTCCGATTAAATCATCAGGATAACCTGTTCTAAATTTACCAGTTTGTAAATCGAATACACCATTATTAAATCCAACCAAATAATTATTTTGGTCTAATTCTTTATCAAATTTTTCCCAATAAAATAGTAGTGCACATTCGTGAATAATAGTTTTTTTAAAAGAACTTTTCTTTAATCTTTCAACTAATTTTCCAATATTAGAAGCTTTTTGTCTTAATAAATCTGATTTATAACCAGCATTAGAATCTAAATTAGATTGACAATAACAATCAGCAGCAAGTTCAGCAAACTTTTTACTAACTTCTTCGGATAACTTGATACTTAAAGTAAAAGCTTCTTCAATTCTGGTCCATCTATGGTCTTTAAATTGCCACCAAACATTACCACTAATTGAACTACAAACATATTCATATTCATAAATAGTAAAAATAATATAAGCGACATCATAATCAGTATTAATATTACCGGTATCTAAAAGAGCATTAATTTTTTCAGACATAATTTTTTTATAACCAGCAAAATTATCTTCTTTAGCCCAATGATACAGAGAAGCAATAGTATAACCATTATTATCATTACGTTCTAAACATTGAGTCCAAATTTTTTCACATTCTCCCTTTTTATATTTCTTGGGTTCTTTCTTTGAGAATTCAATAAATTCATCAAGCAAAGAAACATCAACATTATATAATGCCCAACCCACAACAATCCAGTCATGATAATGATAAGCTCTTTCGGGTTTAAGTAATCTTACAAGTTTTCTAGCCATACTAATAACATCATCATTTTGTTTAAATTTGTCAATTTGGTTACCTTTATAATCAAATTTATTTTCACCTCCAGTAGTTCTCATTACTACTCGATTTTCTCCATCAACTACATCTTTTTCATTACCTTCAATAACAACTTTATTAGATGCAGAATTAGATGGAAATCCAGGTGAAGGTAAAGTGGAAGTTGGTGATTTTAAAAAAGCTTGTGACAAATTAATTTTATTATCTTTATTAATATATTTAGATTTAATATGTTCAATAACAGTTTGATAATTAGAATTTTTTAATGGTTTTAAGGATACTTTAGAATTACGACGAATAGCAAGTAAATTAATTAATTCTTCTCGTTCAGGAATATCTTCAATTAATTCAGCATTTGCATCAAAAATATATTTAACTTCATATAAATTAATTTTTCCACCAATGTTTTTACCAGAACCATATAAGAACCATTTATTTTTTTTAATAGGAGAACTATCAAATACACTATCATGTACTTCTTCTTTTTCTTTATCACTTAATAATTCATAACTATTAGTATTTTCATAATCAGAATCATTATCATAAGTATCATCATCACGAGCTAATTGTTCAGTATCATTATCAGTCCCATTTTTATTTTTAAAATCTTCAGTAGAACAAAGTACATTAAATACTTCACTAAAAAGATTTCTTTTAATAATTTCTTTTTTACTTTCTTCAAATATTAAAAATCTATCCTCAGCAGACAAATATAAATTAGGATAATGAACATGAAATCCATCCGAATAATTAGTATTTTTTTTATTGTAAAAAGGTCTTTCTTTCATTAAAATATAAGATTCTAAAACAATATTATCAGGTTTGGAATAATATTTCATGATAATATCATTAATACATTCAACTACTTGCATAACTTCATTTGAAGTTAACTTTCTTTGAGGAGTAATTTGTTTTAAATCATAATCTAAAACTAAAGGACCACAATCTCTTGGTTTTTCCATGATATTTAATTTACCATAATTTTTAGAACATTCTTTTGTATATAATCTCAAAAATTGTTCATAATCTTCATCTTCAACTCTAAAATTAATATTCATAATACCTTGTTCTCTTGAAACACCATCTCCAACCCATTGTTGATGTGTTTCTAAACCACTTTTCTCTACAGTTTTATTTGATTCAATAAACTCTTGTAAAGATTTATAATTTGAGAATTTCTTTACGGCCTTTTTTTCATCCAGACCACTGGATTTATTATTATTATATTTTTTATGCTCTGAATCGTCTGACATATACATATTATTATTCATAGAATTCTATATATACTATATAATTATTTTATATTAAAATCAATTTTTTATATAAAAAATCAAAATTTTCCATAAATTTTAATTTTTTCATCCAACCAGACCATTTTTTATATATAAAAAAACTCTTGTTTTTTCAAAAAAGCCATCGTCAAAAATAGTATATAAAAAATTTTAATATAAATTTTGTGTAATAAAAAAAAATGAATTTAGAATAATATAATATATTAATATATAAGAATTAATCAAAAATGTTTTGTAAGATATGTCAAAATTTTATGGATATCACTAATAATATTAGTGCTATTGAAAAACCACAAAATGGAGGAGGTGATATAAATGATGATGGAATTATAAATATTTCAACAAGTTCATCAGATTTTGATGTTAAAACAACTGAAACTGAAACAAACGAAGAATCAAATAAAAAAATAGGAAAAAGTGGTGAAAAATTACTTGAAGAATTGGTTGGTGGAAGTGATGAAGAAACTTTAAAAAATGTAAATATTGATAGTTTAATTAAAAATCCTGCTTTTAATAAATTAACAAATAATGAAAAAACTCTAGTTATAAATAAAATTAATGAAGAAACAAATAAAGAATTAGGTCAAATTTCCAAGTCATCTGATTCAGTTGTTTCAAAAGAATGCTATTTTTATTGTAAAACTTGTGGATATTATGAAATTATCCCAGATAGAATGTTTATTTTTTCAAGAGGTGATGAGAAAAAGGATGATATTTATAATTTTAATTTTATTAATAATAAAAATGATCCAACTCTCCCAAATACACAAAAATATACTTGTATTAATAATAAATGTTCAACACATAAAGAACCACAACTAAAAAATGCAGTATTTTATAGACAAAAGGGTTCTTACACTACCAGATATATTTGTACAGTATGTGATGCCTTTTGGAATACTTTTATTGAAAAATAATATTTTTATAAAAATTGATTTTAATATATAATTTATTATATTATATATTATATATATAAGAAAAATGCCAAGACCCAAAAAAGAAACACTATATTCTAATAAAAATAATGTTGATATTAATAATTTAATTAACAGTAATAATTTATCTTCAAATCTTATAGATTTAAATACCCCAAATCAACAATTTGGTGGAAAAAATACAAAAAAGTCTAAAGGGAAAAAAAAGAATTATGATGATTCAGATTCAGATGTATCTGTAAGTTCAGGTGGTGGAGATTCTGATGATGTCGAGGAAGTTGATGAAAATGACGAAAATGATGAAAATGACGAAAATGACGAAAATGATAATGATAATAATGATGATGAATTAGAAGCTAATGGTTCAGATGATGATGAAAAAGGAGCTGAAGAAGAACAAGAAGGTTCAGAAGCTGGTGATGAAGAATCAGATAAAGGAAGTGAAAAAGGTAGTGATGATGAAAAAGATATTGATGAAGATACAATAAAAAAAAATTGTTATTCAAAATATGCTGCTGAAACAGATGAAGTTGATTTGGAAGAATTATTTGCTGATGATGATTTTAAATTAACCAAGACAGCTAGATTATCAAAACCTATTTTATTCAAGTATGAAAAAGTTAGACTTTTAAGTACTAGAGCTAAACAATTAGCTAATGGAGCAAAGCCTATGATTAAAAATACTGAAGGGTTGTCATCAAAAGAAATTGCTTTACTCGAATTAAAAAATAAACTTATCCCTATGATTATTGAACGTCCAATTCCTAATTCAGGAGTTGAAAGATGGAAATTATCTGAATTGGAAATTATAGATTATAATTAAAAATTTTTTATAAAAATTGAATAATATAGTTAATTAATATTATTTATTAAAACAATAGAATAGCAATACTAATAATAATAATAATATAATGAGTATTATTTTAAATTTAGCAGCATTTTTTGGAAATATATTTTTATCATATGAATCCACATGGATAGAATATAATAATAATAAAACAAATGAAGAAATTAAAGCTATTATTTTATATGCAGTTAAAACCAATCAGTATGGAAAAATTAATATAAAACAAACTTTATATGATTCTTATATTTATCAAACTGGTTGGAATTATGATAAAGATATAATTAATAAAGTATTAAATGATTCTTATTTCTTAAATAAATTTAATGAATTAAATTTCAAAAATTATGATAATTCTTACTTGTTTTATACTAATATTATTTTAGAACCAGATTTTGAAAATAAAATTTTAAATATAAAATTTGATAGTGAAATTTAATATTAAATAAAATTTTTTATAAAAAATAATATGTAGATTATTCATTTTATTTTTTAACTTTAGTTGATTTATTGGTTTTTTTCCCAGTAGTTTTTTTAATAGTTTCAGTAGCTTCCAGTTCTTTTTCTAAATCTTCTTCAATATCTTTATTAGAATCAGATTTTTTAGTATCTTTTTTTACAAATTTATTATCTGTTTTTGTATCAGATTTATTTGTTTTAGCATTTTTAAAATATTCAACAGTTTCTTGAATATGTTGGTCAGTAATTAAATTAATTACCTTGCTAACAGAACTGGCATTTTCTAAATCAATTTCATTAGATTTTGCTAAATTACTTATCAAATAGTTTAGTGAATAATTTGAAGATTTTTTGCTAGTAGAACTGGATTCTTCTAAATAATACCCATATCTACCAGATTTAAGTGTATAAGTGAATTTACCTATTTTCCATGTTTTATCTGGATTTTTAACTTTTAAATCAAGTTTCTCGGTTACGGTATCCAATAATAATTTAGAATTAGTTTCCAATTCAGATTCTACTACCTGTAAATCTAGTGCAATTTGTTTTAAATTAAATTTATTAAGCCCACATTGAATATATTTTCCATAAGGTCCTGACATTAATTTAATTTCTTCAGTACCAAATTTACCTAACACAATGCTATTGGATTGGGATCCATTTAATCCATTTAATCCAACTAGCGCATTAGGACCAGGAGTTATATCTGATAAACATTTTATAACATAATCATAAAACTTTTTCATAACTGTAACTGAATTTAAAGTCCCTTCTGCAATATCATCAAGTTCAGTTTCCATATTTGCTGTAAATTGATAATCCATCAGCAATTTAAAATTCTTTTCTAAAAACTCAGTCACACTAATACCTAGAGCAGTTGGTACTAACTTTTTCTTTTCTTTACCCAAAACCAAATCTTTAGTTTCCAAGTCAATATTTTTTAAATCAGATTTTTTAGCTGTATACTTATTCACTTGGATTTTTTTACCTTCAATATCTTTTGTTTCAACATAACTTCTTTGTTGAATTTTTTCTATAAAAGATGCATAAGTTGATGGTCTACCAATATTTAAATTTTTTGGATCCATCTTATTAATAAGTGATGCATCATTATATCGAGTAGGTGGTTTTTGAGTATCTTCAATACCATTAATTTCTACCCAATCAATAGGACTAAGAGTTTTAGTATCTAATGGTTTAGAATCTTTTTTACCATCAACTAACAAATATCCTGAATAAATAAGATTTTCAAGTGTACCAACTAATTTATAATCTGCCAATATTTTCTTCTTATCTTCAAGATTAATTTCAATTAAAATACTTTGATATTCAGCTGCTTTCATTTGAGATTGAATTGTTCGTTTCCAAATCATATTGTATAATCTCTTTTCATCTGGTGACCCATCAATTGTATCGTATTGTGGTTTAGTTGGTCTAACACATTCATGAGCTTCTTGTGTATTAGCTTTTTTATTAACAAAAGTATGAGATTCATAATGTTCAATACCATATTCTGCTTCAATAACATCTTTAATATACTTAATAGCTTCTTCAGATATAGAAGTTGAATCAGTTCTCATATAAGTAATATGTCCTCCTTCATATAATTTTTGTGCAACACTCATAGTTCTCTTAGCATCCATATTTAATCGCTGAGATGCACATTGTTGTAAAGTAGAAGTTGTAAAAGGAGGAGGAGCATTAGATTTTCTAGTCTTTTCTGTTTTTTTCAATAAAGAATATTCAGCTTTCATCATAGCTTTAATAATCTTAAGCACAGAATCTTCTTCAGATTTATCAAAAGTTAAATAAGATTTAGTAGAAACTGTATTGGATGTATTTACTTTCTTATTTGTTTTTTTCTTCTTTTTGTCTTTTTCATCATCATCTGTATCTTCATTTTCATTATCTCCATCAACTAATTCATCAGACCCAATAGTTTCGATTTTAGTATTTTTATTTGATAATTTAGTGATAATTTGATATTCTCCAATTTTAGTATCAGAACAAATATAAAAGTATGTGGATTTTTTTTGTTTATAAAATGCCTCAATCTCTCTTTCTTTATCAACAACAATTTTAACTACAACCGATTGAACTCGACCTGCAGACTTTGCAGCATAAAATCCATTTTTTCTCAAAATAGGACTAATTAAATAACCTGCTAACCGATCTAAAATTCTTCTTGCTTGTTGTGCTTTAACCATGTTTTGGTCAACTTGTTTTGGATTTGAAACAGCTGCTTTAAGTTCTTTTGCAGTAATAGAATTAAAGACAATACGTTTTGGTTTTGTTAGTTTTAATTCACGAGCTAAAGACCATGCAATCATTTCACCTTCTCTATCTTCATCTGCTGCTAAAAGTACATTTTCTTTACCAACTTTAAAAGTTTGTTTAACTAACTTGGACACAACATCCTTTTTATTATCATAAATTTTATATTCAGGTTCAAATGTTTCTAGATTAATACTCATAGAACTTTCATCTAAATCAATAATATGACCAACAGAAGCTGAAACGATATAATCATCACCAAGATATTCAGATATCTTTTTTATTTTGCCTGGTGATTCTACTATTAATAGTTTACTCATTTTTATTAGGATAATATATTTAATAAATCTTAATATTATTATAGTATTTCAAATTTTTATTTATCTAATATATATAATAGATAATTTGTAAAAATATGGAAAATAACGATAATATTGATAAGTATAAAGAAAAAAATAATAAAATTATTGAGATTGATTATGAATTTAAAAAGAGATATTTTCCAGAATTAAAGGATGTTAATTTAAATGATATCCAAATAACAACACAAGGAAAATATAGTATTTCAAATATAAAAGCATCAGAAAAATTAGTTTATTTGATAAAAAAATATTTTAAAAGCAATAAATTAACAATTACAGATGCAACTGGAAATAATGGTTCAGATACAATAGCATTAGGATTAAATTTTGAAAAAGTTAATTCAATTGAATTAGACCCATTAAATTATTCAGTTTTAGAAAATAATATTAAAACATTTCATTTGGATAATGTGAAATTATATCCAGGTGATTCAATTGAAATAATACCAAAATTAACCCAAGATGTAATTTATATAGATGCACCATGGGGAGGGACTAACTATAAAGAAAATAAATCATTAAAATTATACTTAGGAAATTTAGAGTTATCTGATATATATAATAAATTTAAATCAAAAACTAAATTATTTGTATTTAAAATACCTACAAATTATGATTTTACATATTTTATTCAAAATACACTTTTAGACAAATATTATATCCATTCATTTAGACAAAAAGATAAAGTAAAATTTTATTTATTATTTGCACCTGTTTAATCTTAATATATTAAAATTTTCATAAAAAATTGATTTAAATATATAAAATATATTTTAATATAGTAAGTATATAGAGAATGTCAAGTACAAATATTAATTCATTTATTCCTGAATTATTGCCTATTGAAAAAAGCAATCATCAACAATTAAATGAGGTTAAGACCAATTTAATTAAGATGTTTGTAAATAGGGGATTTATAAATACAGATAATTTACAAAAAACAATTGATAAATTGATAAAGGATGATAATGATGACCAAGAATATATTATTCCTCTTGATAATGAATCAAATTATAATACAACAATAAAAAATAAAAAATTATTTGTAAAAATACTTGATTATAAAATAACATCAGTTAATAAGAATTCACCAATTGGAGAATTTATTTCAAAACATGATTCTGAATATAAAATATTAATTGTTCAGGATATTAATCAAAAATCAGAAAATACTATAGAAAGTTATTCAACTCAATCAGAAGTTTTTAAAATTAATCAATTGATGATTAATATTGTTGACCATGTACTTGTACCAAAACATATCGTATTGTCAAAAGAAGAAACTGATGCTGTTTTAGAAGCTTATAGAGCTAAAAAACGTGATATGATGTTAATTAAAACTACCGATGCTGTGGCTAAATATTATAATATGAAACCCGGGGAAATTGTTAAAATTATTAGACCAT